>Ga0070711_100000023_pt1 | contig 118053 bp, 107 predicted proteins | sample LARL53metaG_FD_65452 | JGI IMG/M metagenome (GOLD analysis project Ga0070711, IMG submission 65452) | Corn, switchgrass and miscanthus rhizosphere microbial communities from Kellogg Biological Station, Michigan, USA - LAR L5-3 metaG | ecosystem: Host-associated > Plants > Roots > Rhizosphere... | reverse complement strand
CCCGCTGAAGTCGCGACTCGCCGTGCTCGACTTCCCCGGGAGCTATCACCACAGCACGGCCAACAGGCACCCGTGGCTGTCGCATAACCCTGGTCCGAAGAACGGGGGCAGGACACTCTTGCACGCGTACGCGGCGGACCGCACTGACGACAAGGTATAGCAATCACGCCGTGTTGCGACCTGAGCCCCTGAGGTATTCAGGTAGTGTCAACCCCGACCGTGTCCTCAACCACCTCCTCCACCTGGGGGATAGTGTGAACTTCCAGAACGTCTCGTACATCCTCGTTTCGACTAGTTCGACCAGAACACGACGGAGCTTTTCTTCTTCATAGGTCTCTTGGTAGAACAAGACGTAGACACGCTTTATCTTCTTGCTCCTGCGTTGCCCACGAGTCCGACAAAGCTCTTGATCCATTGTGTGCCAGGAGCTCTTGGGACTGAAGAGTACCAGTGAGCTCGCCATAGGAAAGTCGATACCCCTCTTGCCCAGATCGCGCGTCATGATAAGCACATCTCGAACGCCATCCTTGAAGGTAAGGATCTCCTCTAGGTATCGGTCACCGAGCTCTGAATGAGCAATGGCGGTACGAGAAGGCCAAGCCTCGCTAGCTAGGCGGTTGACGAGTTGAATCTGACGACAATAGAGAACGGATGGGCGCGCTCTTGCAGCAAGCCGTGCGGCGCGTCGGATCTTGACGTTACCGAAGGGAGGGAGAGTGTCCTCGAAGAGCTGAACCCTTTCGCGCTCGTTGTTTAGAATTGCTCTGGCCAAGTTCGCTGCTGATGGGCCCCACGACCCGTTGGCGAGCTCTTTGATGAACAGCCAGAAGTCGTTCGCGTGAGTCTCCAACACGTCCGAGCCGAGCTCCTGGCTTAACCGACGCAACAGCTTAGAACTCTTTTCGGAAATATCTCCATCTCGTGCGATAACATCTAAGTCAACGCAGGGGATTGGTTCGATCCGTACGTAGGGCAGGTATTCAACGATGCTTGGGTGAAAGGGATGCAGCTCGCGACAACGCAAATCCTTAAGAAGGAGTTCGCTGCCGCGCCAACCGAGCGGAGAGGCAGTTAGACCGAGGAAGCGAGTCTTGTTGGCCACAAGGCGAGATTTGAGTTCGGCAAACGCCCGGTGGTAACGGACGCCGTCCTCCTCGCCAAAGTCTTCTACAGGCCAGAGGTCGATCTCGTCCAGAACACATAGGCTAAGCCTCACCAACGACTCTTGGGAAAACCACGGCAGTCGATTTGCGAACAACTCGGGGGTGGTCACCAGTAGGTCTGCGCGCTCTACCATCCCACGGGCTTGCTGATAGCTGTCGCTCAATGGTTCTCTAAAGTTGAGCACAACCATCCGCGGGCGCAGGAACCCCATCCATTCGGCCATTTGAACGAACTGCTCACGTAGCTCCTTCGTCGGCGCGACCACCAACACCTTTGATCGCGGGTTGTCGCGAAGATACGCGTAGGCCAGGATCTGGGAAACAAAGGTCTTCCCGGTTCCTTGGGGAAGATTGATGATGAGGCTTCCTCGACGAAGCTCTCTCAGCCCCTTCAGCGCCGCATCGGCCTGGTAGAATCGAAAGGTTCGACCAGCAAGCTTGCACAAGTTCCTTGCCAGAGTTGCGAAAGCCTTTGCAGAAGAGCTGTGAACCTGAACGCCAGCGTTCACGTGGCGGCAAGAACGTCGAACTCAACACCGTATCGGTCTAGGTCTGCCTTGACACCGTAGAGGAGAGTATGCAGTAGGCGCGCCCGCCGGACCTCCCTTGTGTCAGCGTCGAGGTTCGCAGGGAGAGCCGACGTTCGCACGTGAGGTTGAAGGACCACTACTCGCCGGATCAGATTGCTGTACCGGACGGCCGCTATGGCAGTCCACAGCCGGTCGGAGCGCAGCGGAAGCTCCTTACCATCCCGCCAACCACGCACTATTCGACCCTCGGACTTCAGTTTCTCCTTGAGCGGCCTCTCCAGGTCAGCGCGCTCAGTGTAACGCAAGTTCTTCAATGCCTGAGCACAGACCACCTCGTAGGCCGACACCGAGATGCCCCGCGTAGGCAACGCTGAATTGGCCGCCTTCACATGGATGAGCGACAGTATGGAGCGTTTAGAATCCAAATGAATGAAATCCGCAATCTCACCGCTTCCATCGTCGCACCATAGCCATCCTCGTTGGTAACGCTTCCAGACCCAAGTGAAGAGGCTCCTATCCCCACTCTCGCCGATGCGCTGAAGATCAGATTCGCCAGGCAAACCTCGTCGCTCGGGTTTCTCAAGAGTTATGTCAAATCCGGCGAAGTCACATGCCCTCAGCGGGAATGCCACGGGACGTGTCCTGACCTCGAAAACCTGACCATTCGAGTATGTGTGGAGTGAATCGTAGAAAATTCTGAGCACGTCTGCCCGTCGCAGCAACTCGACGACGGCTTCGAGGTCACCAGAAATCGCCTCACCAAGGGGAGTAACCGTGTGAATGATCGCGTCCTTGACAGCGCCCAGCTCGATCCTCAATTGGTAGGTGCGATCAGCGAGCTGAAGAATAACGATGCATGCCGGACCCTTCTCAGGCTTCACCGACCACGTTGCACGCTGCAAGAGCCCCTCGAGCCTTTCGACAAGCTGAGGGTCGTCTTCGTACAAGTACTCCGGTGCCGTGAAGCCTATGTCGAAAGCGTCCCGAACATCCCTCAGAGAGTCCTTTGCGCGAGCCAAGATAGGGTAAGGCGTCTCCTTCATGCGGTGAGATGAGTCAACGACTTCGAGCAACTTCTGAGTATTCGTGACCAACAGTTCCCAATCGCTACTTGGCCCTAGCCAAACCTTCCCCAGCCGTGGAGTAATGCCAACGGAAGACCCAACGAAGACCCCCGCGGGACCTTCGCATCGTGTGGATGTGTATTGGTACGTTTGATCTCCTAAGGCATCTAGGCTCGCCTCGACATCTGAACCTATTAGCACTTTACTATCGGGCTTCGTTGCTACCGAGCGATGAATACCACTGAGCCAGAGCGTCCGCGCCGTTCCATGGACCAATGCACTCTCAAGCTTGTCGTGGGAGATACGATCGAGGTTCGACCAGGCCGTCCCGGAAGTCCCCCCACGAAGGAGTCGTGTGCCCAGAGACTTGTCGGTCGCGACTAAGGTAATAAGGCGGCCCCGGACCATGATGACTGCCAAGTGATGCTCAACATCTCGAGGTGTGGCGGGACCCTTGGCCCATGTTACTGGTAGTTCACGACGGTACACGAGCCAAGCGACAATTTCTCCATTCAGCTTTCTCGGAGGGGACTGCTGAATAACCTTGCATTTGAGCGCCTCGTCGCGGATCCCCTGATCAACAATCGACGGCAAGTCTTGAAGAAGCCTGCCTACTTCTCTAGGAGTGAACTGCGCTTGGCTCCGAAACATTATGTGGGTTTGGTAGGGCCTTAGATCCGCTTCACGTAAGCTTCCTGAGGATGCCGCCATAAGGTCAAACCTAGGTGCGTTCTCGGGCGAGGTTAGGGCGTTTTTGCGGCACCGGGGGGCGTAAGTGCGACAGCTAAGGCGCGAAGATTTCAACGGCTTAGGCCACCAAAATGGTGAAGTGACCTGAGCTGGATGAGCTGCTCGAGTGTTGCCATCCCTTGGCGAAAACGCGAACCAAACGATGTTACATGAGTGCCGCTTAGGATGGCGCCGGCCGGCGCGAACAACCAAGGTTAGCTAGCTGGTCCCGCGCGCTACCGCCGTGCACCGATCGGGCCTGCAAAGGGCTCTCCCAAGATCATCCGCCATTTTTCGACTTCGGTTTCCTCCCAGCGTGAACGGGGTAGGTCGGCGCACCGCTTCAACGCCAAGTCCAGTCGGGCTCTGTACCGGTCGACGGCCTTGGAATCCCACCGCTCAGCTACGTTGAGGCGTGGCAGCGCCGGATCCGGCACTCCCGGACGACCCCACGACAAGAATTGTTCAGAGCGGCCAAAGTCCCACTCACGCAGGCGATCGAGCAAGATTACGAACGTATCGCTAACAGGGGCTGCGAACGCTCCTGGTTGACGGGCTATCACATGGTAAGCGGCGCATTCGAGGACGAATGACGAAGGTCGGTCGCGCGCGGCAACCCTCGATGCGGACCACCCCTTCAGGAGGCGTACCAACTTGCTGTAGTTACCTGCCGTGGCGCTCTTGAGACGGGAAGTCAGCTCAAGCTGGAGCTTGGGATGAGTCTCAATCCAGCGATCCATCCGGCGGTCCGGGATGCGGAGTGGGTGGCTGTCGTCGCTCACGGCGACGGCGAGCAGTACGTCGAGCTGCATGTCGTACAGAGTGACGCGCACCGCGCGACGTTGGCGAAGCGTGCGCCGTTCCGGATAGCGTTGGGACAACTTTCGCCGTAGAGCCTCCATCGCCTTTGCGGGTGATTCCCGAAGCCACTCGGGGCCGACCACCACGATGACATCGACGTCTTTGATCGGACGTACGACGGTGCCTCTAGCGTAGGAGCCGTTCAAGAAGGTCGTCACGATCATTCGACCGAAATAGCCGTCGCCCTCCAGGAAAGCGCGAAGCGCGTTATGGCTGCGCTGGGCCGCCTCCATCTGGGTCTGCGGCGGAGTAATCCGCGAGAGGTAGAGTGCAAATCCCTGGTCAACCAGTCCCATGCTCTTTTCTGTCGCTCGCTGTCAGTCACTCGCGAAACGCGCGCTCGTACATTGACCAGTCAATGGCGGGCACCGTAGCCAGGCGCTGGAGCCGCCGCACGAGCGCGAGGAAGAACCTTACGAGCGCTGTGTCCGCAGGCCAGATGTCAACGCCCGCATAATCACGACGCTCTGGAACTTCGAACCCACCTACGTGCAACGCACACCCGACGTCGACCGCACGCTGCCCGGTAAGACGACCCAGCTGCTCGCGGAAGCTTGCGCCGAGACCGTCGGCCCAGCTGCTGGTCAGTGTCACGATTCCTGCAATGATTGGTGGCAAGTCGCGCGGCGGCATTTCGCGACCGCGATCCATGATGGGTGCGCTGGTGCGCTCGAGGCGGCGTACAGACTCGGCCTTGTCGGCCGCAGCGCCGAGATACCCAGCGTTGATCTCCTGCTTCGCCTCCAACACGGCGTACACGCTCTCGGCCGGCACGAAGCTCATCCCCTCCTGGTCCAGAAACCGCGGACAGTAATGAGCGTCGTGAACGATGATGTCGATCTGCTGGCTTTGGTGTCCCTGGCAGTCGACCACCACGCCGGTCGTGACGCGATAGCGCCGCGGCAGGTGCGTCTCAAGTAGACCCCGCCAATGGGCCTCCGAAGCTGCGCCTTTCAATCCCGCATTATCGATTGCCCCACGACTTGCCCCTAGCGCGGCGCGGAGCTGCTCTTGGTGGCCAAGAAAAAGTCGACGCAGAACGGGATGTTCGCCTGCGGTGGTCATGCTGCCTCCTTCTTAGACCCGGGCATGTGCGGCGAGCTCGGCCCGAGCCATTCGCCTGTCACAAGCCACAGCTCGTAGTAGTAGAGCCAAAGCGCAGTCCAAGGGATGATCGTGGCGGCCAGGGGCTCGCGTGCCGTCCAGCGCCACTCCTTGGGCCAGTACAGGCAAAGCGACCCGTCAGGATATCGGTGCGGCGCGTCGGGTCGGATGACGGGCCCGCCGACGTAGATCACCGGCATCCGATCCGGTTCGTGGATAATGCGAACATCGTACTCGGGCGACTCGGGCGTGGGCTGGAGAGTACCCCTCCACTGAACACCGCCAGCCCGGGTGATATGCCAGCGGAATTGCGGAAACGCGGCCTTTACCGCGACCCGCTGAAGCAGCGGGTTCTCACGGCCGCGGGGGACTAACCGGCGCCGAGTCATGCACCGTGGAATCGTGTGGGCCGCGTAGCGATGACGGCCGCACCACCAATGATGCGCCCCGTGGACGCAATCTTGGCCGCGCCCGGCTGATGCGCAGCGGCCTCCTCACGGACAGTGCGGTTCACTTCAGCGTCCGTAGGCCAGCGTTTACCAAACACCGTCTTCCAATCCTCGCTGGCCGTCGCCTCGTTCTCGGCCGCGAGAGCGCGTTCTGCTGCCCGGCCCGCCTCTCGCGCTCGGCGCATGAAGGTCTCGAAATGCGAGCGCTCCCACCCCTTGGTAATGAAATGATTCGGGATCTGCGGATCGGAGATACGCGGCGCCGCGGTGCTGTTGTCCATCAACTCCGCGTACGTGTCGGTGATATAGACGAAGGCGTCGCGGACGTTCTCGGCCACGGAGTGATCGCACAGAGCGAGCTTGCCGTCCTCGACCGCGTAGAGCAGCATCACTTCCAACACATAACTCTTCGGGCGGCGCCGCTGCATCTGCTCATCGCGCCATGCCTTCATGAGCTTGATGAGCGGTACCACCTTCTCGCCGTTAGTTTGGTTCAGATTCGTCAGACGCTCCGCGTAGCCGAGCGGATCTGACGGGATCCACTCTTCCTGGGGCCGGTCGGGGACCTTGAGCGCTTTGTCCAGCCCTTCTTCGGCCACGGCGGGTACGATGTCCAGGTAAAGATCATCGGCCGGAAATTCCAGGCGTACGGACCGGCGCTGCCCTTCGGTGTTGATCGCGGCTGCGGGGTAGTCCTGCAGCACCTCATGCAATTGGAGGAGCACAGCGTTCGGCGTGCGATCCAGCTGGTCTACGGGCACGAACATGAGGACGTCCACGTCCGGGATGACCTCGATGGCGGTGGAGCGACTGTACGACCCAGACAGCCGGGTGTGCGGCGACTCTGTCTCGAACTCGTTGTCTTTCAACCAGTCGCGCACTTCTCCAACTCTGGTAGAAGCAAGGTGCGCACGCGCTTCGGCCGGCTCGATTTTTTTCTGTAGCGCGTTGAAGTGATGACGCATGTTCAGCATCGGCGTTTCTCCTGCGTCTTGGGGGAGACTCGCATTCCCCCTCCTGCGTGGTGCCACCCTGACGGGCCTGTTTACTGTTGAGTGGTCAGTAAACACTACTCATAGGCGGGGTTGCCGCGCAAGGGGGTGGTGTTCACTGGGAACTAAGAGACCATCGGCTAGGACGTGAAGAGAGTCGGCCCGTAGGCAAGGTAGCCGCGCGCCTCAAGCGCGATGGCCATTGCCTCAATGGACACCGCGAACGCAGACGCGAGTGAAGGAGTGACACCTGCGACGTAGCCCGCGACAAGGCGCCCGCGTTCCCGGAGCGTGAGATGACCAGAGTGGGTGAGCAACGCGCTCGCGCCGCTGGCCCCGAACCGAGCCACAAACTCCCGTCGGAGCGCCTCAGGGTGGATGAGCAGCGTCGCGCCAAAGCGGTTCGCTTGGATCTCGTGACGTGGAGGTCTCGGCCCCACGATCGATCGATTTAGAGTTGTAATCACATCCACTCCCGCCATCTCGGGGAACAGGGCAGGTTGATCCGCGGCGGCGAGCACGTGTGGGCGGTGGAGCCGCCAATGCCCGAGTTCGTGTGCCAAGGTGAACCGGTAGCGCCCGAGATCGCCTGTCGCTTTCAGTCGGCGGCTAATCAAGATCCGCCCAACTCGAACTAGGGTCTTGCCGAGAACCTCGTCTCCCTCTTCCTCAGGTAGATCAGCATCGTCGTCGATGCTCAACTGCTCGGTTTCACACAAGTAATCATAGACGACGGCTTCGAGATCCACCGGCACACTCTGCGCTCTTGGCCCGAGCGCTTCTAGACGCAGTCGCTCTGCCTCCGTGTCGATTTCGCGGTTGGATAGGTAGGGAAAGTTCACGAACTCTTGTCCTTCTGGTACCGCTCCTCGAGATCCCTTAGCACCTGCTTCTGATCGGCTTTCCTCAAGTCCTTGAAACGCCGATAGAGCGCGATTTCGAGTTGTGTGCGCGGCGCAAGCTCCTCAGTGCGCTTCGCAAGCAACAGCACCTGGTCTACCACCAGGTCAAGAGCTTCTGCTATAGCTCTCAGGGTGTCCGGCGAGACGGCAGGTACATCATCCTCATTCTCCAATCGCGTCAACATCGCAGGTGACTTCTTGATTGTACGGGCAAGCTCTCGAAGGCCCATGTCCTTCCTTTTCCGCGCTGCTCGCAGGAGCTTCCCGAGCTCGGATGCCATTGTCTCCCTCCGCTTCCTGTTAAGTGAACAGTATACACAAGATCGCCGGTTGGTGACATCTCCCAACGCCGGCGGCCTAGACTGCCCCAAATTCTGCCCGGATGCTCTTCGGCGAGATTGGAGCTCTACTCTCTCGACCTTGGTCTTTCACTAAGTCCCAAACGGGTTAGACTGCGCGCCGTTTGCCTCAGTGCCCATACGTATTCGCGCTGCAACGAGACCCACGCAGGGAGCCATGTCAAAGCGGTGTTACACATCTGGAAGAGACTTGCGACGCCTTCAAAGCTCACCCCGGACCGGGGCCGTCGGATCGATGGCAGCCGACTCGCCTTCATTCCCCATAAGCCCGGCCTTAGGTCGGGCGCGCGCGGGAACGACTGGGGCTGAACCAGACTCAACTGGCCCAGTTTCTCGGCGTGCACCCATTGACGGTTTCCAAGTGGGAGCGCGGACTTCTCGCGCCGTCGTCACACCAGGAGACCCTGTCCGGTCGTTCCGCAAGGCGGCTAAGAAGCCAGACATCGGCGAAGAGGTCGCGACCGCCGCTTCAAGCTTCCGCCATCGCGGAGACGGGCTGCGTAGTTTTTCCCACTATCCATCCCCAAACGGACCGCTGGGTCGACGCGACGGCCGGCTGCCCTTTCGGTTGTAACCCTCTCTCAGTCCCGTTCCTCCAATTCGATCAGGTCCGCTTGCTGCGAAAGTCGCCGCAGACTTCGAGGGTGGTGGCTATTGGTCGAAAACCACTGAGGGGCGGGATGGTCCATTCTGCAGCCGTTGTTATGACGTGGACATACGCCTCGTCAGGCTCAAGCAAAACCAGAGGCAATGCCACCGCTGTCCACAGTGCGACAAAGCGTTTGAGGTTACTTCAGTTCCACCAAAGACCAGTCCACCAATTTCGGTGAGACGCGCCTGACAGTGTCGGTTGTCAGCGGCGCCATGTGCGGTGATCGATAAACCGCCAAGGCATCGCCACCGCGTTCCCGAGACTCAGCGCAAGGCCGTCAATCCCAGGAAATAGACTAGTCCGATTGATGTTCATGTCGTGAAGGTGGCGGAGCGCATCCCTTATGAATTGGGGTTTGCACTGTAGTTCCACCTTCATCACATCGCCTGCGCCGCTCAGGCTTGGCTTCACGCCCAGGTTGTCCATAAATGGGCGATCAAGCGCTAGTGGGCAGAGAAACACTCCCTGCTGAACGGCCAATCTCTCGTCTAAGAAGAGCGGATTTATTGGAACTGCTATCGGCAGTTTTGTCGCAAGCAACTCAGCCATGCTTAGGAGGCTCTTGCTGTCCTTCTCAAGCAGGCTTACACATTTCTTAGGTAATTGCGGCGTAGCCCGATCCCAACACCATTTGTGATCGATCGCCCACAGCGCAGCTGGGGTGCCACCAAACTTGGCGTTCTCAATCGAAAAGAACACAGCTGCATAGAACGAATATGTGAAGTCAAGGAAGCGCGTCGGCGAACCATGATGCTGCATTAGGGCGAGCCACCGTGCAGTATCCCGTTCATCGGGCACGTCGCGCGTGTAGCGGTGAAAATGCCGTTTGAACTCCCGCAGCAAGTGGTATTCCCATTCCTCCTGATCTGACGCATCGAGCCCGAACCGCTTCATGGCGCGTTCGAGTCCAGATTTCAAATCCCATTCGTAATTGCTCTGTCCGCGATAAAGCCAGCGGCGACTCTCATCCGCTGAGATGCGGCCGTGAAACGCCTTCAGTTCTTCCCATGTCTTAATGACTAGGCGATCCGCCACGGTGGCGCTCCCGCCAGTTTGCCCTTGGCCGGTAAGGTGTGCGTCCGGGGTGAAAGGCTCAACCCCGTGTTGACCTACGGGTGATCTCACCGCCTTATTCAGAGGGCCACAAATATGCGTATGATCATTTGGGAGTGGCCTCGCGGCGGTCTGGAATCACTAACAGCGACGCTATATCGTAACTGCGAACCTCACGTAAGGGACAGCATGCCACCGTCGCGAGAAAGCGATGACATACTGTTTCGTAAACTGGTCGAAGCGATTCTTAGCGTTGATCAGTGGGATGTTTGGCACCAGGACGCCAATGTGGCCGTCGAATGGGCCGCACCAGCATTCAAACTCAAGGGTCTACTGGGAATCGTGGACGGCGAGCGCGACTGGTGGCCTTATCAGGTAGATCGGCACCGGCTGCGTAAGGAAGGCCCGGACGCGATCGCTCGCGAGTTCATGGAAGGTTACAGGCAGGCGCGCCAAGCGACGCGCCAGTAGCTTAGGGGTTGATCGCAGCAAAGGCCGCCGGCCCTCGCGAGTCGCGGCGGCTTTTCTTGTTTGTGCCACGCGGGCATTAAGTGGCGAGGTGTCGAAGCCGCCGAGCAAGCTGTTCGCGCATCGCAGCCAAACCTCGTGCGTCAGGGACGTAGCCGAGGATTCGATGGTGGGCGATATCGAACGGACGTGACGCGGGTGCCTGAGCGATGGGTACGACGGGTCGACCCAACGTGTGCGCGATACCAACCTCGTACAAGACGTTGGGGTTGTTGCCAGTCAAATCAGCAACGACAATCTGGCTGCGATAGATGAGGTTGAAGACGTCTTGAATGATGGTACTGTCCTCCCAGATCTTGTCGGAGCGCTCGCACGTGAGCTTGGCAGTGCGGCACGCTTGCTGGATGGCGGTATAGACGGCGTCAAAGTCAGCGGCGAACGGCATCATGACGGCGATCAGGCTGCGTTGCGGCTCGCCGGGTGGGATCGAAAAGACCGTCGGTCGTACTGGCAGGTTGACCGCGGACACCGGCCTTAGACTTGGTGGATCCAGGAACTCAGGTGGTATCTGATTTTTAGCGAGTAGGCCCGCCCGTTGAAGAACATCCAGCAAAGCGACGTCCTTGACCGCCCAATGCGTCCGGTTCATCTCCCACTCACCGACGTCCAGTTCCCATGTGAGGTCCGTGATTCGTTCATACGGTATAGTTGCGTCGTATAGCTCGAAGTGGAAGCGAAGGTCTCGCCCCGACGGATGGGCAATGCGGGTGACTCGCCCCAACCGAGCCGACTTCTTAGCTACCTGTTCGTATGCAAACAGCGTCGGGAAGGACTGCAGTTCTGCGATTGCCTCGGCCGTGAATTGCTGATATCGGGTCCTCAGAGCCTTAGCAGTGTACTCGCCAAGTCGAGCCACTTCGAGTGAGTAGGGAGACTCCTCCCACGCCTCATCGTTGGCGGAGACGATCAGGTTGTACATTGTGCGAATCCTCGACGAACGCACGTCCACCTGCGCCGAGGCAGTCTTCGGCAACATATTTGGGACATGCCGCGAAAACCGCCACCTCCACGCCTCTATAAGTATCAACCATTCGACGCGCGCACGCTCGCCAATCTCAAGAGCGCGCAAATCTGGTTCAACGCCCCGATTCGATTCAACGATCCGTACGACTGTGCTCTGCCGATGTTTGATACATCGCGCCTTACCGAGGCTGACTTCCGGCGCGTATTCGATCACTACAGAGAACGGCAGCCAACGGGGCAGTTCATAGTGGAGCGGATGTGCCCCGATGGTGTGCCAAGTCAGGAATTTCGCGACCTGATCGTGCGAAGCGCGCAGGAAGGCTCGGACGAACGGCGGAGGATTCTGCTCGAACAGCGAGGCATTGCCTGCTTCAGCGCGAACTCACTCGACATAACGATGTGGTCACACTACGCCGACGGTCATCACGGCTTCTGTCTTGAATTCGACACGGGCATCAAGCCATTCACGGAGGCCTACTACGTCCGTTACGCAGACGCCTTTCCGTACGTCAATCCCGTCGACATCATTGTGAACCCGCACGACGGCGACCCTGAAAATGACCTGCTGGTTTCGTCCGTGTTGACTAAGGCTGCGTGTTGGAAATACGAAGAAGAGTGGCGCATCATGCATCTGGAACCTAACAAGCTATTTGGGTACGACTGGCGCGCCCTGACGGGCATCTACTTCGGCGCGCAGATTCTGCCCGCACATAGGGAGATTCTGTGCTTAGTGCTTCAGGGCTCGCCGACTCAGTTGTACAACGTCGAACGGGACGATGCGAAGGGGTTTGCGCTTAGGGCGAGGAGGGTAACTTATAAGCCGTACGAATACACATAGGCAGCTGGGGATCCAGCGGCGCGAACGATTGGTTTAGCGCCGCGACTTCTGTGCTTGACGCGACCACCGGTGCGCAATCCTGCGCACGACTGACTTGCCTACCCCGAACAAACGCCGCAGCCTTCACTTCGTGCGCGCGGAACTTCTATGACCCGCCGGGGGGGGAATTCATAACCACTGCGGCCGGCCATTCACAGACGGCCTGCAGCGCGACGCACAACAGACCGTGATGCATACACCGCGTTTTCGTCTCTCCCGACAGGATTGATATGGCCACAGCGCCAACGGCACACACCGCGATGCTCGTGATCCACGGGATCGGAGAACAGAACCCCTACGATACCCTGGATAGCTTCGCGCGCGGACTGGCAGAACACTTTGCGGACCACAAGCCCACACTCCGCGCCGAGCGCATCCGCCACGAGGATTGGACCGAAGTCGCGGTTCACCTGGAATTCGAGAACGCCGCGACACGGAACGGCCTCAAACATCTCAGTCTGTTCGAGTTATACTGGGCTCCATTCACGGAGGACAAGGTCAGCTACTGGGGAGTACTGAAGTGGATCGCACGCACCGCGTTCACACCGCTCGCCTACCTCGCAGACAACCTACAAGCGCTGCTCTGGGAAGAGCAGGACAAGACTGGCAAGCCACCGACTCGGGTGCGCGCTGTTGCACTGTTTCTCCGTGAATTGGCGCGCATCGCTCTAGCTTACGTGCCGCTCCTGATCCTCACCGCCGCGATTGCTACGCTGCTGTACGTGAACGCACCCACGACGCTCGATACAATTCGTGGCTTGGTCGGCGCACTGCGAAACGATCAGCACCTCGCCGGGCTCGGCGTCTTCGTTGCATGCCTCGCGGTGGCGTTGGTCCTGCTCTGGTTCATTCTCCAAGAGCTGATCCACTGGGCTACGCGCTCCGGGCCCACCGTCGAGAGGGTTGCTGAGAACGTGTGGCTCGCACTCGCACTCGTCAGCTGCGTGGGTCTTGTCCTGGCAGGGTTGACACTCGCGCGTGTCATGCACGTGGACCTCGCCACCTACGCGCAGCTCGTGCTCCGCCGGTCAACACTCGGTGTGCTGCTCTTGATACTTGCTCTATGGTTGGGGAAGCGCATCGCCGTGGGGTATCTGGGCGATATCGCAGTGTACGTCACCACAGACCCAAAGTCCCCAAACTATGAGACAAAGAGAGCAATCCTTAGACAATCCGGCACCGCGCTCATTACGCTCCTCACGGACAAGACACGTGAATTCGACCAAGTGATACTGTGCGGGCACTCGCTCGGCAGCGTGATTGCCTACGATACCCTGAACCAGATGGTGTCACGCGTCTGGGCTACGCCGGCTGCGGGGGCGGTGCAGACCCTGACCCGCAGTAATCTTGAGAAGCTCCGGGGGCTCGTCACATTCGGATCGCCGCTGGACAAGGTGTACTACTTCTACCGCGAGCATGTGGCGTCGCACCAGGCGGTGCGTGCTCAGATCTTATCCTTTCTCTACTCGCTGTTCCGCGGTCGGTCCGGTCGGGATTATGGGCGATTCACGTTCACCTATCCCGACCCTCCGAAGATCGGACAGAAGCCCAGTGACGAGCCGTTCGCTTTTCCGCAGCTCGGCGACGACTTCCATTGGGTGAACGTGTGGTCCCCGATGGACCCGGTCAGCGGACCGTTGCGGTTCTATCGCCTAGATGATCAGGATCGACATCGGCGCTTGGGCCCCCGTTATTGGTTGTGGGGCATCGCCCACCTTGCGTACTGGGGCGATGAGAAGTTCTACAAGATTATGGCGGATCGCTTTCTCTGAGACGTGACGGCGTCGTTCTCAAGCCGCGCAGCTTGCGCAGTTTGATTCCGTCTGTCGTGCTGAGTCAGCTATCATGTACGTTCCATTTTGAGAAGTGACTCTTCGTGCACGCTCGCTCGCCAGCATTCGCAACGTGTTTCAGATTTGATCCACCTGTTGCGGCAGTGAACGTGGCTCTCGGAGGGTGGTGGCGGCTTGTCGTTACAGGGCAGCAACGCGCTCCTCACCAATTTCATCGCCCAATCGTCCGCGATGATGGACGTGATGCGAGGCGTGGATTCTTACGCACGCGCACTCACCCCGCTCATCCTGGTCGGGGCCACGGGTAGCGGGAAGACCACTCTCGCCGAACTGATCCACGCGCAGAGCCTCCGCGCCGGGCCATTCGGCGCGCACACCGCTGGCGAGTTCGAGCGCAACCTGGAGCACAGCCAGCTCTTTGGTCACGAGCGCGGCGCCTTCACGGGCGCCGCAGACCGCCACGTCGGAGCCCTCGAGGAGTCTGCGGGCGGAACGCTTCTGCTCGACGACTTTCATCACTTGCGCCGCTCGACCCAAACGTTGCTGTTGCGAGTGCTCGATCGAGGCCTATTTCGACGTCTCGGCGGTAGTCGCGACCTGCCCTTACTCTGCCGCGTGATCGTCGGCCTGACCGACACGCCTGATCAACTGGTAGAGCGGGGCACGCTCCTCATTGAGCTGCGGTACAGGCTCGGGTACTGCATGATTCGGCTGCCGACGCTGGCCGAGCGACGGGAGGACATTCCGGCACTTGCCGCTCGATTCCTGACGCTGTGTCCATCGCAGACCGAAGTAGAAGGACCGGAGCACCTCGCTCCGGAGGTGATCTCCTTGCTTCAGACTGCGTTGTGGCCGGGAAACGTGCGACAGCTTGAGATGGTGGTCCGCGACGCGTATCTCCGTGCACGAGGGAGCCGAGTGGTCCGCATTTCTCACGTCGCGGACCTCGTCCAGCTACCGGTGCGCTTTATGAGGTGGGGAGACCCTGCTGCGAACGCCCGTGCCGTCCGCTTGGCGCTTCAGGTGGCGCGAGGGCGTGTAGACGGAGCTGCGCGACTACTCAGCACTTCCCGCTCGACGATATACCACTACCGCGATTCTTCCGCGGCCGGTTAGACCGCCACTGTCCAGTCCGTCCGCACAGCGCAGCAGACTGAACACTCTCGATTAGACGTCGATCGAGAGGGCGAAATCGTAAGATTGGTTGCCGACACGCCTTAGCATCGCACAACAGAATCCTCCTTGTTGGTACGCCACCTGCTTCGTAGGGTCGCGACCCGTGCGTGAGCTCCGCTCCTGGCGACCATGCTCCTCCCGAAGCTGCCGATTCCTGAGTCCTTCGAGGCCGAGTACCTCGAATACAACCGGATCCTCCCGCTGGAAATTGCGGGGGACCGGCTTCGCGTTGCAGTCGCCGGAGAAGCGGCTTCCGAAGTGCTGGAGGATCTGGAGCTCTCCTACGGCGTGCCTGTCGAGTTGGTGCCCGTCTCGCAGGAGGAGTTGTCAGAGAGCATCCGGCGCACATTCGCAGCCTCGGAGTCGGTGCTGGAGCTCGTCAGGGACCTGGATGCGGCCTTCGCCCCCACGACGGACGGTACCGAGGATGGCCTTGCCGATGCCCGCGACCTTGCGAATCAGCCTCCGGTCATCCGGTTCGTCAACCTCCTCATCCGCGAGGCGCACGACGCCCGAGCCTCGGATATCCACCTCGAATCCACGAGAGAAGGACTCTCCGCTCGGTTCCGCGTAGACGGCGTACTCACAGAGCTGCCCAGTCCACCCAAGGGGCTCCAGGCGGCAGTGGTCTCACGGATCAAGCTGCTTGCGGAGCTAGATATCGCCGAGCGCCGGGCACCGCAGGACGGGCGGATCCGCGCGCGCCTTGAAGAGCGTGAGCTCGACCTGCGGGTGTCAACAGTTCCGACGCTGTACGGAGAGTCCGTGGTGTTGCGCCTCCTCGACCGCGGGGGCAGACCGGTTGGCCTGGACGAGCTCGGTATGGCGCCCGAGTCGCTCGACCTGTTCCGGCGCCTCGCAGAGAAGCCGCACGGTATTCTGCTCGCGACGGGACCGACCGGTAGCGGAAAAACGACCACTCTCTATGCCGCTCTGGCTCTGCGACATCGAAGCGCCGAGAAAATCATCACGGTCGAAGACCCGGTGGAATACAACTTGGAAGGTGTCACCCAAGTGCCGGTGAATGTGAAGGCCGGCATGACCTTCGGCGGCGCGTTGCGGAGCATCCTGCGCCAAGATCCGGACGTGCTGATGGTCGGGGAGATGCGAGACGGGGAGACGGCGGCGATCGCCGTACAGGCGGCCCTGACTGGGCACCTCGTCTTCTCCACGCTCCACACGAACGATGCACCGAGCGCGGTCACGCGACTCGTCGATCTGAAGGTCGAGCCCTACCTGATCGCGGCGACGGTCGAAGGGGTCCTCGCCCAGCGCTTGGTCCGAAAGATCTGTCCCGAGTGCCGTGAGCGGTATTCGCCGGATCCGGGAGCTGTAGCCCTACTCGCGCATCAACCGGTGGGCCGCCAGACCCTCGAACGTGGCAAGGGGTGTCCCGCATGCCGAAACACGGGATACCGCGGCCGCACCGGACTATTCGAGTTGCTGCTCGTTACTGACGAACTCAAACAGGCATTGCTCAAGAGCCCGAGCGCTGGTGCGCTCCGTGAGATCGCGCAGGTGCAGGGCATGACCACGCTACGGCAGGACGGGTGGCGAAAGGTCCAGGCGGGCATCACGACCCTCGAAGAGGTGCTGCGTGTTACGGACCACTAGGTCATTGGGCTTCACGCTCATTGAGCTCCTCGTCGTTATCACGGTCATCGCTATCCTCGCCGGGCTCGTCGCGCCAATGGTGTTCAGTCACGTGGGCGACGCGAAGATGTCTGCTGCGCGTGCCCAGATCGAGCTATTCGGGCTTGCGATCGAAGCATACCGCCTGGACAACGACTACTACCCCAGCACGGCCCAGGGCCTCGAGGCGCTGCGCACCAAGCCGGCAGGCGAGCCGGAAGCCCGGAACTGGCGCGGGCCCTACCTCAAGAAGACCGTCCCGCTCGACCCGTGGGGCCGGCCCTATCTCTACAAGAGCCCCGGCGACGCGAACCCGCAGGGCTACGACTTGCTCAGCTACGGTCGCGATGGGCAGCCCGGAGGAAGCGGCGAGGATGCCGACATCACGTCGTGGGAGTCGAGCCACCGATGAGCGCGTTCCGGTATCGGGCCGCGCGCGCCGATGGGGCGATCGTGGACGGCGTGATCGAAGCCGGAACGGCCGATCAGGCAGGCGTCGTGATCGCGGACCGCGGCCTCTTCCCGCTCTCGGTGTCGGTCGAGCAGGACGGTCCGGGCCGGCGGCCGGCCAGCCGCCGTGACCTGGCGATCGTGTTCCACAGCATCGCCGCGCTCGTCTCCGCCGGCGTACCACTTGAGCGTGCAATGGCATCGAGCGAGACGCTCGCGCGAGGCGCCCTGCGAGACGCACTTACTGGGGCGCGCGCTCGTCTTCAACAGGGCGAGGGGTTGGCGCACGCACTCGGTGCCGCAGGCAGCGTGGTCCCCGGTATCGTGGTGGGCATGCTCCGTGCTGGCGAGCGCGGCAGCCAGCTGCCGCTCGCGCTGCAGCAGGTGGCGACTCACCTGGAGCAGGAGGCCGATCTCGTCGCACGGGTGCGCCAGGCGCTGGCCTATCCGGCGCTGCTCGCGGTGGTCGGCGTCGCGTCGGTCCTGGTAATCGGGACGGTCATCGTGCCCCGCTTCGCGGAGCTGCTCGGTGACCTGGGACAAGACCTTCCTCCGGCGACGCGAGCGTTGCTCCTGGGATCTCGGCTGCTCTCGGCGTATTGGTTTCTCCTGATTCCCGCCGCGGCAGTGTTCGTCGCGCTGGCCGTCGAGGCGCTGCGCCGGCCAACGATCCGATGCCGAGTAGACGAGGCCCTGCTCGGCGTACCACTCCTCGGTGCGGTACGACTCGCCCTGTCTACTACACGCGTCTGCCGCGCCCTGGGCGGCATGCTGGCGGCTGGAATGCCACTGCTCTCGGCGCTCGACGCCGCTCGTGAGGCCGCGGGTGACTCGGCCGTGGCCGCGCGCCTCAGTCGCGCGCGCGAGCGCGTCGCCGAGGGCGCGCCCCTCACGCTATCGGCCGAGCGTGAGAGTGCCCTTACGCCGGGGGCATTGCAGCTGCTCCAGGTGGGCGAATCGAGCGGTCGGCTGGGGGAGATGGCGCGCCGGGCGGGCGATCTCGCGGCGCAGGACGCAGAGCGCGGACTCAAGACGCTCGTGACGATGGTGGAACCCGCGCTGATCGTCGCGTTCGGGGGCCTGGTGGCGTTCGTCGCCGCGGCGTTGCTGCAGGCGGTGTACTCGATTCGGCCTGGCGGATGAAGAGACGGTTCGGTGGGTTCACGCTTCTGGAGGTGATCGCGGTGGTGGCGATCGTGGGACTCGTGTTCGGCGTGAGTGGACTTGCATTCGCGAGCCTACGGGTACCCCGTCAATCGGCATGGTTGGGCGCGCTCGAGCGAGCGCGAGCTCAAGCCATCGAGACTGGCCGCCCCGTGCGAGCCGTGGCGCCGACTGACACCGGAGGACCCCACTCCCCACTCCCCACTCCCCTTTTCCTTCCAGACGGTCGTGCCATCGGATCCGGCGCCAACCCGCTCACCGGAGCTCCGAGTGCGCACTGACCGCGGCATCGTCCTCCTCGAGGTGCTTGTCGCAGTCGCGATTCTCTCGGGCGCGGGCCTGGCGCTGTTGGATCTGGTATCCAGCGGTCTACGGGCCGAGCGGGATGCGCGAGAGCGCGAGCGGACGCTCGGGGCGGAGGAGCGGGTCCTCACGGCGCTCACGCTCTTGAAGCGCAACGAGCTGGATCTACGCATAGGTCGCCATCCGATCGGCGAGCTCGTAGTGGACATCCAGCGCCCAGAACCCACGCTCTACCGCATCGCTCTCGTACAGGCGACCTCCCCCGAAGTCGAAGACCTCGTGACCGTGGTGTACCGGAGGGAGGGCGCAAATGGTGCGCCGTGAATTGGGCTTCACTCTCATCGAAGTCTTGGTCGCCCTCACGGTCGGCTCGCTCGTCGTGCTGATCGCCCACCAGCTCTTCGCTGCCGTTGCGGGTCAAGGCAGGCGGCTTACGGAAGCGCGCGCCACCCTTGATCGCACGGCCAATGCACATCGCTGGCTCGACGCGACGTTCCTGTCCCTGGATGTGGGGACCGAGGGCGCGAGCGGCTTCGAAGGACGCACCGACCATGCGACGTTCAGTGCGTGGTTGCTCACGCCCGATGGGTGGTTCGAGCGACAAGCAGTATCCCTGGAGCGTCGTGACCAGGGCTTGGTGGCGAATGTCACGCCGGGAACGCCGATCATCCTCATGGACAGCGTGCGGGAGCTGGCGTTCGACTACCTGCTCGAGCCAGGCGCGGAGTCTCGATGGGTGAAGGAGTGGGTCAGTCCGGTCAGCGCACCCGTGGCAGTGAGAATGCGGGTGTTGAGGGCGGGGACGAGCAAAGGGGGCGATGCGGTTGTCGACACACTCCTCTTTCTCGTAAAGGAGCGTGGATGACGAGGCGGGGTTTCGCGCTGCTCGCGGTCCTATGGACACTCACGGCGGTGACCGTCTTTACCGGGGCAGCGCTTGCCGTAGCGCGGGTTGGGAGTCAGACCACCCGCAATCGAATCCTGCTGGCACGGGCCGCATGGGCCCGAGAGGCGTGCGTCGAGATCCTACAGGCACGCTACGCAGCGGATCCCTCGGTCCGCCGAATCGACTCCGTGGACCTTGGGCGCAACTCCTGGTGCAACGCGACGCTCAAAGATCCGTCCAGCAAGCTCAATCTCAACGTTGCAGGCCGGCAGGCGTTAGCGGATGTGCTGCAATCCGTTGTCGGTCGTTCGTCTGCCGTTGACTCCCTTGCCGACGCACTGCTCGACTGGCGTGACCCCGACACTCTTCGTCGGCCGTTTGGCGAAGAGTCCCCGCGCAACCGCAACGGACCGCTCGCCGATATCTGGGAGCTCCACTACGTGCGAGGCTTCACGGACTCGTTGGTAGCCAGCTTGAGCCCCTTCCTCACGACCCGCGGCACGGGCGTGATCAACGTCAATGCCGCACCCCGCGAGGTCCTCGCGGTGCTGCCAGGGGTGACCGACGAAGCCGTGCAGCTTCTGATGATGCGTCGCGGGGGCGGTGCGGTCGCTAATGCAGACGCCTTCGCCGCGCTGCTCTCGCCAAGCTCGCGCGCGGTACTGCTCGCAAGTTATCCAGAGTTCCTACGGGCTGCGGTATTCTCTACACCACAGTTCATCGGGGTCGTAGCCGGAGGCGTGCGCGGCACGCGGCTGGTGGCGCGCGTGACGCTCACCATGGTGCCGGTCGCTGCACGGTTGGCCGTGATTCGCAGGGAAACCGAATGACGGGCCGGCTCCTTCGGTTACGGGTCGGCCGCTCCACGTTGAGCGCTGATGCCGTTCACCGCGGCTCGGTAACCTGGCGAGCTGAAGTGGCGTACGGCGCACTGGCAGAGCTTGCGGACGCGATCGCTCGCCTTGCCGCCGAGCCACCGCACGCGTGCCGCCGCCTCGCCGTAACACTCGAGCGTCCCCCTGCACAGCTGCGAACGCTCGCCGATTTACCGCCCGTCAAGAAGTCACATCTGGCGGCGCTCGTAGCGCAGCAGGCCGGCCGATTCTTCAGGAAGAACGGTCAGGCGCTTGTCACCGACGCGGTATGGGTCGGCACCGGAGGGTCCCGCGTAGCTCGGGCGGCGGCCGTTGAGGAGCCGGTCGTCGAGGCGATCGCGGCCGGTGCTCGGGCGGCCGGGCTATGGCTCGAGTCGATCACCGTGGAGGATGAGTCCGCGAATTTCGTGCTGCTGCCTCGGTCGGAACGGGAGACTCGCGACCGTCGAGCTCGCGGGCGCACGCGAAACTTTGCTCTTACAGCCTGTGCGTTGTGGGTCGTGGTGGGTGCCATGTTCTTTGCACGCCTTGCGTGGGAACGACGAACTGTCGCGCACGAGCTTGCGGTGCTCCAACAGCCCCTTGCCGCGGTCATCGACGCCCGGCGTGAGCTTCGCGACGCCGAGACGACACTCAAGGCCATCGCCCAAGCCGAAGAAGAGCGTGGCCGGGGGTTCGCCGCATTCGCGGCGGTCTCCGCGGCGCTCCCCGAGTCGAGCGTGATTACAAGCCTTGCCTGGAGTGCCGATGGGACCGGAGCAATCGGAGGCGCTGCGCGGCAAGCAGCCGGTCTCGTCGCTCGACTCGACCGCGTCGACGCCTTGGCGGGCGTGCGGCTGGGTGGGCCCGTGATGCGAGAGTCGTTTGGAGGCCACGACTGGGAACGATTCACGGTTCTCTTCGGCGGGGACGTCAGGAAGAGGGGTGGCTCATGACGGCCAGGGACCGCCGAGCGCTGGTTCTTGGTGGCGGCGTGGTCTTAGCGGCCGTCTGTCTCCTCCGCGTCTTGCCCTGGACGGTGCGATCGGCGCTCGCGGCGGAGGCGAATCTCCGAGAGCAGGCAGCAGTGCTGGCGCGCGCTCGGGCTGATCTGGCCGATGCTACTGTTCTACGCGATTCGGCAGTGGAGCTCAGTCACGCGCTCGTCGGTTTGGCGCCCAAGATACTGAGCGGCAACACCGCTCCCGACGCTGTGGCCGATCTCTCCGGTCGGATGAACTTGGCCGCATCGGGTCACCAGGTGAAGCTGGAGCGACTCGATCCAGTACCGGACTCAACGGTTGCGGGCCAGCTGCACCGCGCGACACTCCGCGCGACGCTCGAGTGCGACGTGCGAGGACTCGTCGGCCTCCTGCAGGCTCTCGCATCAGCGAAGACGGTGGTTGCGGTGCGTGAGCTGCGCGTGACCGCAGCTGACGTCGCATCACCGGACAAGACTCCCGAAGTGCTCCGCGCAGAGGTCACGGTGTCCGGCTGGTTCCTCATTAACAAAGAAGCGAGTACCGGAAGGAGAGACGAGCCGAAATGAGGCCAGGCCGAGTGAACGTCGGGCTGACCCTGGCCGGAGTAGCGGGTCTGGCTGTTGGTGTGCGTCTCTTGGCAGGCCCGCTAGTCGCGGTCACCGTGCCACCACGGGCCGAGCGCACGCCAGACGTCCACTCGCCGCATCCTCGAGTCCCATCTGACTCCGTCGCGGCCACGATCGTGGCGCATGATCCGTTCCGCATCGCCCACCGGGCCAGCGCAGCAGTGTACGACCCGGTGCGCCTGGCCCAGCCTCCGACTCCACCAACCCCGAAGCCCATCCTCTCGCTCGTTGGCGTCGCGTGGGATAACGGGAACGACGCCACCGCGCTCGTGGAAGGGCTGCCCGGCGTTGACGGCCCGCGCCCTCTCCGTCGTGGCGATAGCGTCGCAGGCCTGCGAGTGAAGGCGATTAACGCCGACCGGGTCGTGATTATCGGCCTTGACACTACGTGGACGCTGAGGGTGAGGGAACCATGGCGATGAGGGGTGGGGAGGTTGGGGGAGGTTGGGGAAGTTTCGTGGAGGTGGTCGTCCTTCTACTCCTCTCCGCGCCGCTGTCCGCCCAGGACACGACCGCTGTGCGCGCTGTGAACGAAAGTGTGACGGTTCGCTTTGTCGATGCCGACATCCGTGGCGTGATTCAGACGCTGGGTCGCTACTTGCCCAAGCCCGTGCTCGTCGGTGCCATCCAACCGGTGAAGGTCTCGCTTGAGACACCCAGCCCCGTGCCGCGCACAGCCGTGCGTCAGCTTCTCAAGGGACTCGTAGAGTCTCAGAACTTGGAGTTCGTCGAGGATTCGACGTACTTCCGGATCTCTACTGTCCAACCTCGTCCAGTCCCGCCCGCCGGGGGGCCGCCCTCGGGTCTTGGAGGACAAGCCGGCGGGCCGGTCCAGCTCTTTGTCATCCGCCTGAAACACGCGCGCGCGGCGGACGTTGCGGCTACCGTGAACCTTCTGTTCGGGGCGGGAGGTGAGTTCTCCGGGCGAGCTGGCTTGTCCACCCCCACGCTGTCCGACGAGCTGCGTCGCAACGTCGTTCCCCCGACGAGCCTCGGAGCACCCGGAGCCGCGCCGCCCGCGGCGGGCGTTGTTGCCAAATCCGCCACGCTTGCAGGGCAGGTCACCATCGTTCCAGACGAACGCACGAACTCGCTCCTCGTCCGGGCGTCGGAATCGGATTTCCGGACCCTCCAACAGGCCGTCGACCAACTGGACATCCGGCCCCTTCAAGTCCTGATCGAGGTCATGATCGTCGAAGCCCGGCGTGATCGAACGTTCTCCTTTGGGGCGGATCTCCTCCTACCACCGCAGTCCGTCGATCACGGAAACGGCACCATCGACGCGTCGAGTATCGGTGCCGGTCTGGGGGACATCGTCATTCACTTGATGAATCTCGGCCATGCGGAGATCAACGCGACCTTGCGGGCCGCGGCAACGAAGGGCGACGTCCAAATCGTATCGCGTCCTGTGCTCTTGGCATCAAACAACACCGAGGCTCGGTTGCTTGTCGGCTCCCAGGTTCCCTTCGTGCAGGTGAGCCGCTCGCTGCCGACCGACACGCCGAGTCGCGATCAGGTTGTTCAGTACCAGGACGTGGGCACGAAGCTCACCATTCGGCCCACGATCAATCAGGACGGGTACGTCTCGCTCTTGATCCAGCAAGAGGTGAATCAGGCGACCACAGAAGTGCTGTTCGACGCGCCCGTGATTTCGACCCGCGAGGCGGCGACCCAGGTACTTGTGAAGGATGGGCAGACCATCGTGCTCGGCGGCCTGCGCGACCGCCAGCGCAACGCAACCCAGACCGGCATCCCGGTCCTTTCCCACATTCCGATCCTGGGCGGTCTGTTCGGCAGCGCGGACCGAAGCACGTCTGAGACGGAGCTGTACTTGTTTCTCACGCCCCGAATTCTGAAGACGGACGCTGACGCCGACAGCGTGACGGCGCCGCGCCTACCGAAAGGGACGGAGTGATGATCGTTGGAGTCTCTCCGGCCATTCGGCGGGCGCTGGGGCTGGTCCAGCGGTACGCGTCCACGCGTTTGACGGTACTCCTCGTCGGCCCGACTGGGACCGGGAAGGACCTGTTCGCGCGACACGTTCACGACCTTAGCGGGCGGCGAGGCCCCATAGTGGACGTCAACTGCTGCGCGCTGCCCCGCGATATGGTCGAGGGACTGCTGTTCGGCCATAAGCGCGGTGCCTTCACCGGTGCCGTGGACTCCGCCGTCGGCCACGTCGAGCGTTCGCACGACGGCACTCTGTTCCTCGATGAGCTTGGCAGTCTCGCTACGGAATCGCAAGGCAAACTGCTGAGGGTGCTTGAGAGTGGCGAGGTGCAACCACTGGGAGCGAGCGCCAAGCGGCGGGTGGATTTTCGGGTGGTCAGCGCGGTGGGCGACGACATCGGCATGGCGATTGAGGCCGGCCGGTTTCGACGGGACCTCTTTCAACGTGTTGCGGGAGTCGTCATTGAGCTCCCCGCCCTGGAGAGGCGCCCCGAGGATATCGTGCCGCTGGCTGAGCACTTCGCCGCGATGAGCGACCGCCGGCTCGAACCAGGAGTCGAGGGGGTCCTGCTCAATTACTCATGGCCTGGCAACGTGCGAGAGCTCGGGATGGCCATCGAGCGGGCAGGGGAATTGGTTGACAACGGCACGCTGTCACCGGGGGCTGTTGCCGAGGCCATCGAGTTGGGCGGCGTACCGAACCGCGGCCCAGCTAACTCCAACGAGCGCGCGTCGCTCGTAGAAATCTGTCAGGCTCACGGCTGGCACGGCGGACGAATCTGCCGGGCGCTCGGTATCAGTCGCACCACCCTCCATACTCGACTGGTCAGAGCTGGCCTTTCTCTCCGACAGGGAAAACGGGAGCACGGTGTTCGCCATTGTGCAGAACACTCGCGAACAACCGAACGTCCGAACGCTCCGACCCCGACCTAACTCGTTGAGCGACATCGGGCCCGCCCGGCCACCGCCGGGCACGGCCCATGCCTTCCGGCTCGGACGACTCGATCCTTTGAGGCGCCCGTGGTCCTCCGTCACCCTGCATCGATCAGCCTAGTCCTCGTCGCTGCGCTCACCGCCGGAACCGGCGCACTATGGAATGCCAGTAGTCGTACGCAGCCGCGAAGCAAACTGGCGCGTACGTGTGGCGCCCAACTGCCCACGGGTGCCGAGTCGGATGTACTCGAGGAAAGCGGTCTCGCAGCAGTGAACTATGCCGTTTCCACGACCCCGGACGGCGGGACTGCAAGTTGGGGAGCAAACACGAATGGCCATCAGGCCACTTTCACGGTGACGAACACCGGAATCTGCAACGACACCTACTCGTTTAGCGCTACTGGCAACCACGGGATTACCGGCATCAGTCTCAACAAGACCAGTCAGCTCGTGAATGCGGGACAGTTCACAACCGTCGTTGCGACGTACAATGTCACGACTCCCGGGCTCGACACGCTAACCCTCACCGCGTTCGGGAACACGGGTGGTGAGAGTGACAACGGCTGGTTCGGCGTCACGGTGATTTCGTATGGCGTCGCCGTCACTCCCGATGCACAGCCGATCAACGCGGCCGCGGGCACGGCGCAATCGCTCGTGTTCCAGGTCCAAAACACGGGCTCGACTGCCAATACCTATACCATGACCTGCTCCGTGACTGGAAGCGAGACGTGCGGCACGGTCGTGCCATCGACGTTGACCAACCTTGCCGCCGGGGCAAGCGCACCCGACACGGTACACTTCACCGCTGGGGCCGTCGGGACATCGGGAACGGTGACTCTGTCCGCATCGGGGAGCGGCGGGGCGACAGACAACGGCAGCTATAGCATCACGAACGCGACTTTCAGCGTGGCCGTCTCGCCCGACGCACGGCCCCGCTCGGTCGACGCCAGCACGAGTTTGACCCTGACATATGAGGTGCGGAATACGGGCACCGTGAACGATACGTACGCTTTGACGTGTGTCGTGGCGGGGAGTGAGACGTGCGGCGTCGTGAGTCCTACGTCCATCGCCAACATGCTGCCAGGGATCGCCTACCCGGCAACCGTCACATTTACGGCCGGCGCCGCCGGAACGAGCGGGACGGTGACCCTCCACGCGGCGCGAACGGGCGGCTATGGGGCGGCGAGTGATGATGGCAGTTTTAGTGTCACCAATGCGACTGCCGTCGTGGCAGTCTCGCCTCATGGCCAGGCGCTTTCTGTTACCGCCAACTCCAGCAAAGCTGCCACGTTTAGCCTCCAGAACCCTGGGTCGTCGCTCGCCAGCTACCGGCTGACCTGCGCAGTGACGGGGAACGAGTCGTGCGGAACCGTCACGCCCTCTCAGATCTCGGTCGCTCCGGGCGCCGCTGGACCCGTGACTGTCAACTTCAGCGCCGGTGCGGTCGGCACGGGAACCGTGACGCTTCATGCGGCTGGGATTCAAGGCGGGACCGACGACGGAACCTTCGCCGTTACGAATACCGCGCCGCCGCCGATTTACGGCGTCGCCGTGACGCCCGACGGCATTACCAACCAGGTCCGGTTCGCCTCCCCGCAATCCACGGCCTTCGTCGTTCAAAACACGGGGACCGCAACCGACACGTACCATCTCGCATGTGACTCGGGCGGGGCCGAAAAGTGCGATAGCATCGGCGCCTTGAGCGATACGGTCATCACGGTCGCGGCGGGCGCATCCGCGGCAGTGACGGCGAACTTCGTTTCGGGCAAGGTCGATACGAGCGGAACGATCCTCTTGCGAGCCACCGGAAGCGCCGGTGTGGCGGACCAGGGTTACTACAACTTCACAAACATCAGTCCACCGGCGGAGCAGTGCACCGCGCTCCTCAACGTGCGGACGCCTGACTATGGAGCTGATCCGGACGTGATCGCCTCAATCCGGTCACTCGCCACGGTCTGCCCGCCAGTCTACGTGTGGTCTTGGAGCAGCAGCGCGAGCTGGCAGGCTAATTCGAGCGGTCACACGGCACTCTTCTCGGTCCAGGACACGAGCGGTGCGCCGAGCGGTGGTTACGACCTCAGCTGCTCAGGCACTGGTCCGGTCACGTGCGCGTCCGTCAGCAGCACGAGTATTTCTCTGTCCGCTGGCTCGACGACGACGATCGTCGTGACCTACAGCGTCGGAGCCGCTGGCACTGGCACGCTCACCTTCACGGCAACGTCGCAGAACAACGCCAATGTCCACCCGAGCGCGTCCGTCAATGTGACATCGGTCGCACCGACCTACGGCGTTGCCGTAACGCCAGACGGCCAGGCTACCAACGTCGATGTCCAGTCTGCCCAAACCGCCACCTTCCAAGTGCAGGGCACCGGCACGGGCGTCGAGACCTACACGCTCACTTGCGTTACAACCGGCAATGAGACGTGCGGATCGATCACCCCGTCGACCGTGACGGGTTCAGCGGCCGTCGCCGTCAGCTACATCGCGGGTGCCGTAGGGTCGGGGACGGTGAAGCTCCGCGCCGTGGGGAGCGGCGGTTCCAGCGACAGCGGTACCTATAACGTCAAGAACACGTACTTTGCGGCGGTGACCCCAAAGGGCGCACCAGTGGCCCGACTCAACGCGCACGCCTACGCGGACACATTCGTCGTACGGAATCCGGGCATCAATCAGGCGACATATAGCCTCACGGCGACCTGCTCGGGAACCGGTATCGCATCGGGCTGCACACCGTCGGTCACGTCGCTCACGCTGGCGGACGGCGATTCCAGTAAGGTGAACATCTCCTACACGACCGGCGCCGCAGGAACGACCGGGCAGGTCAAGTTGATAGCGACCGCAAGTGCGGACGCCACGTCCAAGGACTCGGGGTGGACAAGCGTGTCAGTGGGCACGACGGTCGCGCCCGTGGTGGATGTCGCCTCCGTCAACCCTGGCACGACGCGAGAACGTGGACTCTGTCTCATGTTCGCTGCCGGTGGTGGCGCGGCGACCGAGTGCGGCGACCTCCGGGTAGTGCATCCGCTGCCTGCCACTCGGACGCTCAACAAGGCCCGTGCGCCGACACTCCTCTACAACAGCGCCGAGGCTCGGCCCTATCCCCTGGTCGCTGCCAACGTCACGCTTCCGATCACGGCCGCAACGCCGGATACCGTGTCAGCCACGCTCAAGATCGGCGGTGTGGTGCGCGGGACCACCAAATGGCTCGGGACCGACTGGACTCCTGGGAGCACCCGCCGGGTCGTCATCGCGGACACGCTCGCGAGCGACTCGACCAAGATCTACAGCTACACGCTCACGGTTACAAACCAGTGGAACGGTGTGTCAGTCCTCACGAGTCCCGCGGCCACGGTCCAGGTCGCCGTGGTCAGCCGCAAGCTGAGTCCGTTCGGGGCGGGGTGGTGGCTCGCGGGAATCGAGCGGCTATACACCGACTCCATGCTCTGGGTTGGAGGCGATGGCAGCACGCGGAAGTACACCCCCGCGGGCACCAATGTATGGACGGCCCCTAACATGGACCGGCCGGACACGCTGAAGAAGGACCCAGTCCTGAATCAGTACACTCGGTATCTGGCACACGGCGTTCGGGTCGTGTTCGACGCGCAAGGGCATCACATGTACACCATCGACCGGTTGAGCGACACGACAAAGTTTACTTGGGGCACCGGTGACACGCTCCAAACGATCAAATTGCCACCAGCCGGTTTGACATATCAGTTCACTTATACGAACGGCAGCCGGTGGGTGGTGACCGCGCCGTCAATTCCAGGACAAACCAGGGCCGACACGGGCACCGTCTCCTCCGGCCACTTGACGATGCTCCGCGGCCCGGACACGACTCGGGTGACTTTTGGCTACAGTGCAGGCACCGACGCAAACCTGATTATCTCGCGCACCGACCGCCTCGGCAACGCAACAACGTACGCATACGATGGAGGGAGGCGCCTCGTCCAGTCACAGCGACCTGACATTGGACTGACGCAATGGCAGCCGCTTGAAACGGTTGGTTACCCCCCGAGCGGTGCCGGTCACGCCGCCGACACGGCGGTTGCCTACGCTCACTACGACGGGCCACGCACCGACGTATGGGACACTAGCGCTATTTGGCTCGACCGCTTTGGCGCGCCCCGCCGCGTCGTAAATGCTCTGGGCTATCAGACCGTAATCACGCGGGACACCGTGTGGCCCGCTCTTGCGAAGCAGGTTCAGGGACCCACAGGGTTGGTGACGACCGCCGCGTATAACGCACGCGGCACTCCAGACTCGGTGACTCAGGTGAATCCCTTGGGCGACGGACGCAACGCCGTGACGCGTTATACGTGGGATGCAAAATGGGACTTCGTGAGGACGACTACGCTTCCAACGGGTGAGGTGAGCCAGTTTGCGTATGACACCGGGAATGGAAACCGGCTCTGGCAGCAGCCCGGTCTCGATTCGACGCGACGCGTGCGCTTCTTCTACACGAACGACGCCTTCCACCAACTTCAGTCGGTCCAATACCCTACTTCGCCCATCACGAGCGATTCAACGTTCTACGATCCGACACTTCGTAATCTGAGCGCGACGAAAACGCCACTCGGCTTCGTCAGCTCCTATTTCAAAGACGCTATCGGGCGGGACACCCTGACTCAGACGGTGGATGCCTCCACGGTTAGCGTGCGCACGGTCTACGACATCACGGGGCAAGACACGCTCAATGTTACCTCTCCCGGTGACGGCAGCGCGACGGTGACCGTGCGCAAGCATTACGACGTTGGGGGGAATCAGGATAGCGTCCAAACCATCAGCACGCCGGACTCGGCGCATATCGGGTGGGTGCAACACGTATTCACGTATGACCGCGCTTACCGTAAGGTCACTGAACGTCTACTCGGACCGGGCACTAACACGATCCCCTTCCGATACGATCCCTCCAGCAACCTCACCAACGGCGGGCGGCAGGGTGGCGATAATGTGACGCTAACGTATGATGCGCTGAACCACATGATCTTGCGGACCGACACTGCGCACGACACTGCGTCGTTCAGTTACGACACACTTGGGAATCTTCGGACGGCGAACAACGTGAACGCGCAGATCGTTCGCAGATATTTCCCGAACGGTGCCCTTCGGTACGACACGTTGCGCCTCTCCACCGACTTCCTGCCTGCGCACGACTTCACACAGCACATCTATGCGCAGGAGTTCCGCTACGATCTCGACGCTCGGCGTGTGTGGGCGAAGCATCCCGCGCAGCTGTCGCCGGGGGCGGACACTGTAACGTATAGCTATGACTCCATCTTTGGTCAGCTCAAGGGCCTGACCGATGTCTTCGGCAATCGATACGCGTTCACGTTCGACTCCTTGGGGCGACCTCGCCGCGTCACACGCTCGCCCCAAGGCCAGGATAGCCTGGTCGAGACGATCGCTTACGACAACGACGGCCGACTCAGCAGCCGCTCTGTCCAGACGAGCACTATCCAGGTCCTCTCCGAGAACCTCACGTACACCGGCGCTGGCACCCGCGTGTTGAGTGCTTTGCACACCGACATCCAAAGTCCGCCTGGCGGGTTTACGGATCAGTTCACCTACTCTGGGCTCGGGGCTGTTACCAACAGTGGCCTCCCACCGGGGCCCGAGAACTACCGCTCCGATGCACTCGGTAACCGAGTATACGACGACCACGGTGACGGCACGCAGCCGGACAATACGGCGTACGTCGCCGGAACCGGGCGTTCGGCGTTCCGGGAGGAGATCCGCCACCCACCTCCGCGCGGCACCGGCAAAGACACGACGTTCTATACGTACGACCTCGACGGTCAACTCTGGTACTCAGACCACCGCCATTACTGGACGGCAACGATGGGTACCGACTCGACCGCCTCGGCAGGTGTCGAGAACGACTACATCACGAGCACCTACAATTACGAGCGACAGCTCACGAAGACCCAGTTCCGCCAGGACAGCAGTCCGCCGTTCCGCTCGAACTACCAGGACTACATATCCGAGGAGTATTATCGCTACGACGCTTTGGGGCGGCGTGTCTACACGCGCAACGTGCGAGGGCCTGACTGCGCACGCCACGATGTTGGTTCGGGCTGCCTGAGCTATCTCACTCGCACGGTGTGGGACGGTAGTCAGATCCTGTATGAAGTCCGGGTACCAGGCGATACGGGGGCGACGCTCGAGACCGACAGTCCCGGCTCGGATTCGACGCACGGCATTGTGGGATTCCTGCACGCGGCAGGGATCGACCAACCGTTGGCGCTATGGAAGAGCGATTCCCTCGTGCTCCCGTTCTCAGATTATCGGGGAGCCTTCATCACGGGGACGTGTCCGACCGCGCTCTGCAACGTGGCCTTCTTCCCGGCTGGCCAATGGACTTCCTTCGGGGACCCGCCGCCGTATCCCCACGGCATCCCGTTCTGGCACGGAAGCTTGATTGATGGCGGCCGAGACGCATCGGGCTATCAATACAAGCGGAATCGATACTACGACCCCAATGGCGGGCGATTTACGCAGGAAGATCCCATTGGATTGGCTGGTGGGCTCAACCTCTATGGCTTTGCCAACGGCGACCCGGTTAACTTCACCGATCCATTCGGCCTGTGTCCTCCGACAAACACGAGTGTGGCTGACTGCGACAAGAAGACCACACTTGGAAACGCCTGGATAGCGCTAGACGGTGCCGGGTCGGCAGGGAAAGATGTGATAAGTGGAATCGTTAATGCTGGACTATCGGTAGGGACCGGAGATACTAAGAGTTGCGGCAGCCACCACGCCTGTACGAATGGCGGAAAGACCGCGATTACACTAAACAAGAAGGACAATGCCGGAACAATGGCCGTCGCTCTTGCGCACGAGTACCAGCACACAACCGAGCCCCAACTGACTACGGGAACGCCAGACCAAATGGCGGGCGAAGCAGCTAACAACGAGCTGTCCGCTTGGGACGCCAGTACGCCCGTCTATGACAATCTTCAGGAACCCTATAAGTCTCAGGCGGCGAAGATCGGCGCCGACATACAGGCGCTCAAGATCCCAGAGAATCGAGCCTTGAACGTAGCAAAGTGGAAGCAGAACGCACTTGACGCCTACAACAAGCATTGACGGCGAGCTTACTAAGATTCAATCGATGCCGTGAAAGGGGAGGGCGAATGGTCGCTAGTCTCAGGCTGCTCGGAGCACTAGTAGCGTTCTTGCCAGGGACCCTTGCGGGCCAAGAGAAGCTTGCGTTGGACACGTCCCGCATAGAAGCTCGGATCACGCATGCTTTGGCACCCGTCCCTCCCGAGAGCGTCCATATCGATGTTGACTCGAACCCTCCCCTTTTCGGAACGGTGAGGTTCTATCAGGGGCGACGACAACCACGCCTGATCTCGGGTGAAGACGAACGTCCACGTTTCGCAACTCTGGTCGTGAGCGACAGCCTTTCTGCGCTTGTCACCCATATCGAGGATGTACCAAAGGCCTGGGGACTAGTCGCTGTCAATCATCTTAGTACAGATTCGATGGTTGTGGAATCCATCATGCAATTCCTAGCGCTTACTGGTGTGGTGAGCCCCTCGCAGGTCTTGTTGGATGAAAAACAGGCGCGTAGTCGGGCTCATCCTGGTTTGCTTGAAGACGCTAGTGTCTTGAAGCGCGTGCGACCACCCCGGGCTCGTCAATTGGGGGGGCGGTGGATTGTACCAGTCTATGTCGACGAGTCCAAGGGAGTGTTTCGCTATGACTTCACGATTTCGAGAGATAGCGGGCTTCAAATTAGAAAGCACCTCTTGACACGATACAAGTATCAGTTCTAACAGGAGGTCATGCGGTTTCGGCTGATTCTCGTGTCGTACAGCCACTCTAGGTTTAGGGTTGTCTGGCGCGGTGCCTGGCTACTCTCCGCGGTTTCGTGCTCAGGTAACGCGTTCGCTCCGTTTGCCCAGCGCGACTCGACGATCGTGACCGTGGAATTCTTTGAGCCGCTGGCGCCTCGGGAGACTGCTGCGGCGTACGCGATTGGGGACAACAGCGTCATGTGGGGCGTATCCTATGACCCTTCGACCCTCTATCAACGCGCGACGCGTTGGAGACCCGGCCAGCCCCCGGAGGACATCGGCGGTCCTGGCGATCCGGCCAACGGTCCGAGTACCAACGCTCGCGGCGCCAACGGCAGCGGCGTGGTCGTGGGGTTCACGAACACCGACCCCTACGATTGGCTACCAGTTCGGTGGAGTACAGCAGGCAGCGTCGATACGCTCCCTTCGCTCACGGCCCCGCCGTACAACGGCGGTTACGCGTACGCGGTGACCGACAGCGGTTACGTCGCTGGGTGCAGCTGGGTCCTCACGGGGAACCCCGAAAATCTGAATGCCGTCTTATGGTCGCCCGACGGAACGCCCCAGAATCTCGGTACGATGGGCGGTGATTGGAGCTGCGCGTACGGACTGAGCGCGGCCGGGTTCGTGGTTGGCGAGGCGGGGGCCGGCGATCACGCATTCGTGTGGAGCGCACGCGCAGGCATGCGTGACCTAGGCACGCTGGGGGGCCCAAACAGCAGAGCCTGGGGCGTGAACCAGCAAGGCGAGGTCGTGGGCGAGGCCGATCAGCTCGCTCAGGGCATCCCCGGAGCCTTCATCTGGACGGCGGCTGGTGGAATGCGTCAGCCGGATTCCGGACTGGCTGGTACCTACAGCGCGGCGTACGCGATCAACGATGCGGGTGACGTGGTCGGGTACACCACCAGCTCCTATTCGGGTACCGAGCACGCCATGCTCTGGCGCGCGAACGGCAGTGTAGTGGACTTGAGCAAGCTATCATTCACGCAAGGCGTGCCACGGTTGTATGGACACGCACTCGCGATCTCGCCCAGCGGCTTGATCGCGGGCTTCGAGTACAACCCCGCAACGGATCGGGTGGAAGCGGCGCTGTGGCGGGTCACCACGCAATCCGTGAGAGCTCCGAAACCTTAGGATTCCCCGTCGGTTCGCGGTACCCAACACCTTTCACGAGGCGGTCCGTGAACAGCGGACCGCGAGTCCGCCGGGCGACTCAACGCGGTCCATCGGCAAGGAGGGCGATTCAGGGGCGACTGTACACAGCGTCGATCGCGTTTCGGTCCGCGAGGTTTGCAGGTTCAACACCTCTGTTCCTTGCGCGAGCTTCACGCCTGCGGGGAGAAAGAAGACTCGCCGGCAGTGAAGGAACCGCATCACCGGCTTTGCCACAGGCTTTGCCGGTCCATGTTCGCCTGTAGTGTCCGGTGAGTCTCCTGCCGAGCACGGATCGCCGATAAAACAGCGACCCCCCTTGCGGGGGGCCGACTTAGCAAACCGCCGCCTTCAGCCACTCGGCCACCTCTCCAACGTTGCAGCGCTCCAACTTAAGCCCGGACGAATCGTGATAGAAGGCCCCTTCACGGCGCGCCAAGTGTAAGTCTTTCCCCTGCACTATATAACTCCTTGATGTTATACCAAAGATATAGTATACTCCTTACAGTTGTTATAACCGTTCAGGAGGGATATCATGGCGCAATACCGGGGTCAAAAGATTCGCTTTCGCCAGCGGGGGGCGGTGCGGTTACGCGTGCGGCAGCTGCTGGAGTCGCGCGGCTTGTCGCCCTACGCCCTGGCCAAGTTCACCGGCCTGAGCCTGAACAGCATTTACCGCCTCACCAGCGCGAGCGGCCGCTTCCGCCTCATTCGCGCGGACACGATCGAGCGGCTGTGCGGGGCCCTCAGGGTAACCCCGAGCGAGCTGTTCGAGTACAAGAAGCGCTCCTAGCGTGCTCATCTTCGCCGCACACCTGTCACGGCACGGCCACAAGACTGGCGCCGGCGCCCTCCACCCGCGGACGGGCCATATGGCACCGGCTTTGCCCCCGAGAAGGGGTATGGCCAGGATCCTTGTGGTGCTTCTCGCCGCGGCGGCACTGACCGGCATGGCCGCACCGGCGACCGCTCAGGAGGCCCTCAAAGGGGTCCGTTTTGGGGAGTGGGCGCACGTCGACCGCGGGCCGAACCCATTCTTGGGATCTCTGGCGGTCGGCAGCAGCGTGTCCACGGGCCTTCGCGTGAACAAGGACGCGATGCGCATGGTCGGCGTCGCCCAACCCGCTCGACTGTCATTCAGCACTTCGACGATCACCGACATCCCCGGGCGCGTTTCCTGGAACCAGACGCACACCGTGCTCGCAAGCGCCTTTGTGGTCACGCTTCTGATGGATGCTGCGCAGACCCGCGAGCTCGCGCGTCACGGCTGGTCCGGCTTCCGTGAGGCGAACCCGCTGCTGGGCGACCGGCCCAGCGTGGGTCAGGTGAATACGTACACGGCCATCGCCGGCCTCACGGTCCTCGGCGCCGCCGCCGCCCTTCCACCCAAAGTCCGGCCGTGGCTGCTCGGCGCCGCGATCGCGGTGCAGGCGTTCACCGTCGCCGGCAGCGTGCAGAACGGTCTCCCGATTCGGTTCCCCTGACGCCTCTCCCAGGTCCGTAGCACCGTAGAGGATCAGCGCTCGCCCGTCGTGACCGCCGTCGCGACACTCGTCCGGAGCGTCCACACCACGGCGTGAATCGGTGCGTCCAGGCGCAAGTCACCTGGGGAGCTCCACCCCGCGATCTGACCCCGCCGGTTGATGGCCAGCGCAACGCTGGGCCCATTCCCCAGACTGCCGAGATCGAGCATCGTCGTGCCGTTCCAGAGGAACGCATGACATCCGACCTCATAGTTGAAGCACGTGCTCGAGGGGAGGGCGGCTTGGCCCACCACCTGGCCGCGCCCATTCACGGCCATGGCATGGCTGTCCGCGCCGCCAAGCGTGCCGAGGCTATGCATGGTCGTCCCGTCCCAGAAGAACGCCAACTCCTGCTGGGGCAAGAACCCCGCCGAGAAGCCAGCGAGCTGTCCTCGCGCGTTGATCGCCGTTGCGGCGCTGAACCACGACGATGGGTCCCCCGGCCAGTCTGCGCTCCCCACCGCCCCGAGGTCGTGCATCGCGCTACCATCCCAGAAGAATGCGTGCGACGTGCCGGAGGCGAGACTGCTGACGCCCGCGACCTGTCCCCTCTCGTTGATGGTGGTTCCGAAACTGGTGCTGCCCCCGAGGGTCCCGAGGTCGTTCAGCGCCCTCCCGTCCCAGAGGAACGCATGCGACGCGCCGAATCCGGTTACTTGACCGAGGGCGTTGATCGCCAGCGCCCGGCCGGGCCCGAGATCACGGAGCACGCCATGATCCCACACGACGGCGTGGAAGTCGAACCCGCCGGCGACGATGCGGCTGAAGCCGACTACTTGGCCGGCTCCGTTGAGGTCCGTGGCTTCGCTGTAATCGCCGCCCAGCGTGCCGAGGTCGCGCACCGTCGTGCCGTCCCAGAGAACCGCATGCCTTTCACCTGAGGCAACGACACTCGTGAACGCTACCTGGCCGGCGTCGTTGAGCGCGATGAACGGCGTACCGAAGGTGCCGCCCGCGAACGCGCCGAGATCGCGCATCGCCCCGCCGTCCCAGAAGAACGCGTGTCGCTCGCCGGTCGCGGTCGTGCTGAAGCCGGCCACCTGGCCTCGGACGTTGATCGCCAGGGCTTCGCTGTGGTTGCCTCCGAGGGTGCCGAGGTCCGTGAGGGCGACAGGGGTGACGACGGCGAGCTCCGGTCGCCACGATTCCATCGGATTCGGCGGGCTGCTGCAGCTCGTGGTGAATGTTGTGAATGTGAATAGAGAAACGGACAAAGTGGCGATGGCCGAACGGCAGAGCCGGACGGGTGTCGCAGGGCGCATGAGACACCTTCTTCCTGACAGGACATGCGCTGCCGTGTCGTAGCACATGCGCTGCGGTACGCCAGCGCGGGTGGGCTGCACTCCTCAGCGCGACTTTCGCTGCAACGTTCGCGCCCCAGACGGCGATGGTCTTCACACGGGTCCCTTGACTTGCCGCGGCGCGGGCCGATGGGTCCCTTCTGCGGCTCCGCCGCAGCGCCCCTGTTCACACTTGCCGCAAACGTGTGGGGCGTTGGTTACAGATTGCGACGGTCCGTGGCACCGTAAATTCCCGGCATGTCTCCCGGCGCTTTCGCGACCGTCGCGGGCGTCAATCGCGCCATCGTCTCGTGCGCCCGCTGCTCCCGACTCCGTGCGTACTGCCGCCGTGTGGCGCGCGAAAAAAAGCGCGAATTCAGGGACTGGACCTACTGGGGAAAACCCGTGCCCGGATTCGGCGATCCGCGCGCACGGGTCCTGATCGTCGGGCTCGCGCCCGCGGCGCATGGGGCCAATCGGACAGGTCGCATGTTCACCGGCGATTCGAGCGGGCGCTGGCTGTACGAGGCGCTGCACCGCTTCGGGTTCGCGAGCCAGCCGGACTCGCTCCGGCGGGACGACGGCCTGCGGCTGATCGACTGCTACATCACGGCCGCCGCGCGGTGCGCGCCCCCGGGGAACAAGCCGCTCCCGGTCGAGCTCGTCCGCTGTCGGCCCTTTCTCTCGGCCGAGGTGCGGTTGCTGTCACGCGTGCGGACGGTGGTCACGCTGGGCCGCGTCGCGCATGAGGGCTGGCTCAAGGCGACCGGGTGGTGGGAGCGGCTCACGCCGCGCGCCCGGCCGCCGTTTCGTCACGGAGCGGCGAGCGCGTTGCCGGACGGCACGATCGTCATCGCGTCGTATCACCCGAGTCGGCAGAACACCAACACGGGAAAGCTGACGCGGGCGATGTGGTACGAGGTGTTTCGACGGGCGCGGCAGTCGCTCGACGCTACTGGATCTCGAACTCCGCTTTGACGTCGTACTCGTCCACGGCGCAGATCCCCACCGATGCGACGTAGTGACCGGGACGCGGGGCCGCCTCCCGGGGCAGGCGGATCTGATCGCGAAAGACGCCGGCGCGCTGCACGGCGAAGCGGCGCGCGTCGGGATTCGGGACCTGTGTGGTCGAGTCCCACAGCGTGACGTTGTCCCTGGTCTTTACCGAGATGCACACGAAGTCGTTGTTGGGGAGGATGAACCAGATCGGCGCTTCGCGCCGATTGAGGATCGAGTACAGCACGATCGGGTTCACGCCGGTCTCTTTCCCGCTCGCATCGACCCAGCCGAAGCGGTTGGGGATCACGGACAGCGTGACGTCCGCATGCTGCGTCATCCCGCGGTCCATGGTGGCGTGACCGGTCCCCGGGGGCTCGACCTCCTTGGCCTTTTCGATCTCCATCGCGATCGGCGGATCGCCGCGCTCGGGAATGCGGGTGACGCGTCCGGTCGCCTCGATGTAGCGGTTGACGTACCGGCTCCAGCGATCCTGGTTCCCCACGATCGGCACCACGTACGTGCGCGCGCCCAACGCGCGCAGGGGGAGGGGCACCACCATCGTCCACAGTCCCACTTGCTCGTCGTGCTGGAGAAAGCCCTGCGCCGTCACCGTCGTGTCGACCGCTTGCGCGGAGGCGAGGGTGGCGGACGCGACGAGCACGGCAAGTGCGGTGACGGTCCGCATGCCTCAATACTTCACCGTGGAACGCCCGTCCGCTAGGGCGTTTTTGCGGCACGAACGGATGGAGATGGGATCCTAAAGGCCGGTAATCGGTGACCGGTGACCGACAAACCGGCCGCACGAAACGTCACTAGTCAAGACGACGCCCGACGCCTATGCTAGATCGCCTTTGGAGGCGCCGTCGGCCATATGCGTCGCGTGATGTGGTCCATCCTCCTCCCCGTCGTCTGTAGCGGCAGCCTGTGTCCGGTCGCCGCTCAAACCTCGTCGTACGACCACCTGGAGACGGCGCGCGTTCATTTCCGCGGCGGCAGGCTCGACAGCGCGGTCGTGCACCTGCGTTCCTCGCTCGACACGTCGGGTCATCCGACGCGGGACGATCAGGTCCAGGCTTGGCTCCTGCTGGGCGTGATCGCCTTTTACAAGGGGGACGATTCGGGAACGAGCGTCGATTTTCGGCGCGCGCTGGCCCTCGACCCGGTGCTCAAGGGGGACGGGCTGGCGCGCTACGATTCGGCCCTCGTCGCGCTGTTCAACGCGCAGCGGAGCGTGGCGGTGGTGGACACGGGGCCGCCTACGTCGCGAAGCAACGCGGTGGTGGACTGCACGAAGACATGTCCTAGCGACGTGGTGCTGCCGCGCCTTTACGACGTTTCGGTGTTCGGAGTCGGGCCGGATCGCTTTGAGGCGGAGCACGATCGCTGGGGCATGATCACGTTTCAATTCATTGTAGACACGGCTGGCCAGGTGGCCCCCGCATCGGTGCGGCTGATCAACAGTACCCTACAGATGAAAACGCTTGAACGCGACCTGCTTCTCGGACTCGAGCGGGCCCGGTTTCTCCCCGGCCAAGAGAAGGGGCAGCGCGTTCCGATCCTCGTCGAGTGCAAGCTCCAGTTCCGCAGCGGCAATCTGCACGCTGAAGTTCCGGTGTCGCCGAGGCGGCGTCCACCTTCCTAACCGTACTGAGAATCGTCCCTCACGCCGCCCGCGGGAGCAGGTACCCGCTCCCCACCCACGAGTCTTTGTTCTCCAGTTGTCCGTTCAGGAGCACGCGCCAGCAGTGCTGATTCGGGTCCACGATGCCGCCCGTCCGCTTGATGTCGACGAAGGCGGACATCAGCGCTCCGGATTCCTGCCAATGGCCCCAATCCTCGTGCGCTTGTCGTGGAGCCTGATAGTACAACGCGTGGTCGAACTCTGCGGTGCGGTGGAACGCGCGATCGTGAATGTGCACGGTAGGGAAGTACAGGCCACTCGGGTCTCGCTGCGGAAAGTCGAATGCCATCGGGTGCACGCGGTCCGCGTCGGTCTGACTTTGCTTCAGCTTGAAGACCGCGAAGCCGTAGTCCGTGTACGCGGGGATCTGGTTCCAGACGTGCCGCGGGATGCGGAACCCCTCGTCCAGCCGGTCGAACGCGTCCAGCGAGGGGACAAAGGACGCCTCGTAGTCACCGACATCGTGCACCTTAAGCTTCGGAGCGCCCATCCAGCCCCCCGTCAACTGGAGGCTCCGTGATTTGAGCTGGGGAAAGGCTGCGGCCAAGTCGTCGAACAGCTCCGGGTAGCGCTCGAGGTTGATGAATCGCACCGCGTCTTCCCTGGTGCGCGGCGGAACAGGGAGGGGCAGCACCATGGCCAGCTCGCTCCGCGCTGCGTAGGTCATGCCATAGACCAGGAACTGACGCCCGTTGTCTCTGCGAGCAAAAATATTGGTGTCGGACACGAGATCGACCGCCGAGGAGAAGCAGCACATGGCCGAGTCCTCCTACCCCTGGGACAACCGCCACAATACGAGAAGCGCAACCCCGGCCGGGACCGTGAACACCACGAGGAAGTAAGGAAGCTCCTCGCGGACTGAGTAACCCGGCGCCCGAATGGTTGCGCACTCGCCAAAGGTTGCAGTCCGCCGGTTGGAATGCCAGGTTCGAGTAACGCCGTCGATCGGAGCCCACTCATGCGCGCCGCTCTCGCGTTCGGTCTCCTCTGCGTCACGTGCCTGACCCGGCTCGCGGCCGGTCAGGAGATGACCGGCTTCGATCGCGAACGGAACCGCCTCATGCTGCGCGCGGTCGAGAAGGATCTTCGCCAACACTACTACGACACGACCTTCCACGGCCTCGACCTCGCCACCCTTTTCGATTCCGCGGAGGCGCGCATCAAGCGGGCGCAGTCCAATAGCGAGGCATTCTTTACCATCGCGGTGACACTCAATTCATTGCAGGACTCGCATACGTTCTTCCTCCCGCCGCAACGCACCACACACGTGGAGTACGGCTGGAGCCTGGGGACGGTCGGCGATTCCTGCTACATCGTGAAGGTTGACCCCAAGAGCGAAGCGGCGGCGAAGGGGGTGAAGCCTGGGGACCGCGTCGTCGCCGTCGACCAGTTCGCAGCGAACCGTACCGATCGATGGAATCTTGAGTACGTCTATCGCCGCCTCGTTCCCCGCATTGCCGTTCGGCTGGCCCTTCGCAGCCCCGGCGATACCGTACGATCGATCGTGGTGCAAGGGAAGGTCGTGCCACGTCCGTCAATCATGGACTTCACCCATGGCGACGACATCTGGCGCGTGATTCGCGAGGCAGAAAACTTCGAGCGCAGTCAGCGCAGTCCATACGTGGAGTTAGGCACGGACATTATCGTCTTGCAGCTGCGCACCTTCAGCGTCGAGGATCGCGAGATCGACCGCTTTGTAAAGCGCGCGCGGGAATTCAAGGCTCTCGTTCTCGACTTGCGCGGCGATCCCGGCGGCGACGAGTCGACGTTGCTCCGCCTCGCCGGTGCCCTCGTGGGCGTCGACACGTTCGGCGTCCGTCATCAGCGCCACAAAAACGAGCCACTCAGCACGCGCGCCGACGGTCCCCGATTCACCGGCACCGTCGTGGTCGTCGTCGACGCGCAATCGGCGTCGGCCGCAGAGATGCTCGCCTACCTCGTCCAGATGCGGAAGCGCGGGCCGGTCGTGGGCGACCGGACGGCGGGCGCCGTGATGGAAGCCGAAGCGTACTCACACGGGGTAGGCACCGACGTCGTCGCCCTCTACGGAACGCTTGTGTCGGTGGCGGATATCGCCTTCGCGGACGGAACGCGCCTCGAAGGTCGAGGGGTCATTCCGGACGAGATCATACTGCCGAGCGGCGCGGATCTCGCCGCCCACCGCGATCCGGCGCTCGCTCGCGCGATCGCGCTCGCCGGGCGGAACGTGAGCGCGGAAGAGGCTGGGTCGCTTTTCCCAATCGATCGGTAGAGGCGCACGGGCGCAGGGCCCGAAGCCTCCCCTACGCTCGCTTCGCGGCTCGCTGCGGTTACGGATTCGGCCAGCTTCCCCACACGGCGTTCATGCCGGCGTCATCCGAGGGAAACGGGGCGTGACGGACTCCGCCGTAGACGGGATTCATGACCGCCACGGGCGGCGGTCCGAAGTGGCCGAGCTCGAGGGAGTGGCCATTCTCGTGCAGTGCGACGGTCTCCACATCTACGCTGGGCAGCGGGAGGTTGATCCCCCAGGGATTGCCCGCGCGATCGCTCGACGGGTCGCCGAACGTGTTGTTGTAGTACACCTCGTTGAGTGCGGTGTCGAGGTAGTTGTCCCCGTTGATGTCGGTCGGGTTCCCGTTGTCGTCGGTAAAGATGAATGTGATCGAGAACGCGAGGATGCCGCGCCCGCCACCGGGGCCACCCACCGCTTCGAAAAACGCCCGCGGGAAGAAGCCGGCATCGACGATGTCGGCGGCGAACGGATCGCCGAAGCCCCCAAACCCGAAGAAGGCATCGAAGATCGTGATGTCCGTTCCGGGGTCCGCACGCTTGACGAGGTGGACCTTTTTCAGCGCGTTATCACTCGCCCAGGTCGCGAGTGCCGCATCCACCGCGGCCTCGGTCTGGGCGGCGGTCAGCCCGCTGGCCGTCGCTCCGCCGGACTGATCGAAGATGTACGTGATGTTCGTGCCATCGGCGAGGCGGCGCGGATCGTTGGGCACCCAGCGGAACGGCTGCTGGTGAATCCGGATGCCGGGCCTGCCGTTCCCGAGGGTGAAGAAGTCGATGCCCTCGATCGCGATGTTGTGCCCCCGCGTCGCGAGCTGCGCATTGATCTGGCTCACCCGTTGTAAGAGCGCGGGATCCTGCGGTTCGGCCACTCTTGCCGCCGAAAGCCCGGGCCGGGCAGGCGCCGTCGCTTCCCGAGGGGACCGCTCGCACGCGACGATCAAGCCCACGAGGAGGGCTGAACGGAGCAGCATTCTGGGGCGGATACGCATACTGCCTCCTGGAGGAGATCGGGACGTTCGACACCACCTGGAGATCTCCAGTACCCTCCGACCTTGAGTTACAGCCTGGAACGCCAGCTCGCTAGGACTCTTTGAGCTGCCCGCGTCGCGCCGTTCATCTTCTGATCATGGCAATTCACGGCGCGTCCAGCTGCCACTTGGGAGTCGCCGCGCCGATAATCGCGCCAACCGCTATGCCACCTGCCAAAAGGAGTAGGCCGGTGATCGCACCGGTAAAATTCCTTATGTCACGGGCTTCGCCGTTGGGGCCTCCAGAGGTGACGAGCACGGCACCAAGAAATGCGAGGCCGGGTACGGCGCCGATCAGCGCTCCCTTTCCCGCGTGAGTGCCGCGCTCTACCCAGAGCGAGTCCACGCTCGGGACAGGAATTATCGATGACTGACCCGTCGGTGCGTACCGAAACGAGCCTCCGAGAGGTGGTCACTACTAACCCGTCGACGAATTCATTTTCGCGGGTGATGATTCGCACCCGTTGGCCGGCCCCAAGGCGGGCGAGCGCCCGACCGGCTCGCTGCGCGGGACTGAGCGTATCGGGCTCTTGTGCAATGAGCCCTGGGGCGAAAGCCACTAAGCCCGCAACCAAGACGGCGCCGCAATAGAGTGACCACATATCGGCCCTCGTGGGAATGTGTCTACAGGATGATCGAGGGGGTGCCTCAAGCGACCTTCAAGAACGAGCAGGGCGGTGGGGCCGAAGCTTTAGCGTAGCGGTGGCGGCGAGCGATAGCGTAAGTCGTTACGGAGGGCACAGGACTCGAACCTGTACGGGCTTGCGCCCAGCGGTTTTCAAGACCGCCGCCTTACCAGTTAGGTCTAGCCCTCCCGATTGCTACCACTGAACTTACGCTGCGGCGGCCTGGCGAGAAGGCCGTCTTGAGGCGAGATCGGCCTCGTCGAGTCTTCCATCCGCAGAGCTTCGTGATCGCAATCCTCGGACACGCCGGCGCGACGGCAATCGCGAGCTGCCGGTCCTCAATCGCCGCCCCGCTCTCCCGTTTGGCGGGCGCCCCATCATGAGGTGACAACAGTCACAGCCTGCCCTGACCCGGACGAACAAGCTCAGGACCTCATGATTCGGTCACCTCGTACCGTCTTCTGGCTGCCCGCGCTCGCTCTGGAGAAAAACCATGGCATATCAGGCCGAAATCAGTCGTAAGAACCCGGGCTGTTTCCTGTTTCTGGTGGACCAGTCCGAGTCGATGGAGGACCCGTTTGCCGGCGGAGACAATGGCAAAAAGAAGGCCGAGGAGCTGGCGACCATCCTCAACAAGCTGCTTCATAATCTGTGCATCCGTTGCGCCAAGTCGGACTCCATTTACGACTACTTCCATGTCGGTGTGCTGGGCTACAGCGATGAGAGTTGTAAACCGGCGCTCGGCGGTGAACTGAGCGGGCGCTCGTTGGTCCCGATCAGTGAATTGGCCGGCAAGCCGTTGCGCATCGAAGAACGCACCAAGCAATCGGACGATGGCGCCGGCGGCGTGATGGACCAAACTGTGAAATTTCCCGTCTGGTTCGACCCCTATTGGAAAGGGGGCACGCCGATGTGCGCCGCGCTCAAGGACGCCACCAAGCTGGTCGAGACGTGGTGCCAGGAGCATCCGACGGGATTTCCGCCGATCGTCATCAACATCACCGACGGCGAGGCAACGGATGGAGATCTCGTCGCCGAGGCGCGGAAGTTGACGGCGGTCTCGGGCGAGGACGGTTCGGTGCTGCTCTTCAACATCCATCTGTCGTCGACGGCCGGGCCATCGATCGAATTACCGGGCAATGCCAGCAAACTTCCGGATCAGCATGCCAAAGCGCTGTTTGAAGCCTCGTCGACGCTCACGCCGTTCATGGTGGCACGCGCGACGGAGCTGGGTTTGCCGGCCGGGGAAAACTCGCGAGGATTCATCTTCAACGCGCAACCGCTGCACGTCATCCATTTTCTCGATATCGGCACGCGGCCGGCGAATGTTCGCCTGCGTTGAGCACCGCTGCGGTGAATCACGCCACGGCGGCCAACGAATGCGACATAAAGGTTTTCTGCTGCCCGAAGTCGGGCAACAGTGTCGAGGAGTACGAGGATGCATGGGCGCATCGGCACACTCGCACCCCCGCCGGCCTCCGCGTGGCGGTGGCCGATGGCGCCACCGAAAGCAGTTTTGCCAAGCTCTGGGCAGTGCTGTTGGCCGAAAGCTACGTGCGCAGTGAGCTCGCCGGGGCAGAGTTTTTTGCGCGGTTGCAGCCGGCGCGCCGCCTCTGGCGGCGACGATTGGCGGGTCGGCCGCTCCCTTGGTTCGCCAGCGAGAAGGCCGACCAGGGCGCGTTCGCGGCTTTGCTCGGTCTCCAGATTGACGCTCACACGAACCGGTGGACGGCGCTGGCGGTTGGTGACTGTTGCCTCATGCAGGTCGATGACGTCGGTAAAGGGATGCGGGTGCTCACGGCGTTCCCGTTGCAGGAATCTTCGCAATTCACCATGAGCCCGTATCTCATCGGCTCCAGGTCGGACGGCGAACCAGCGCACGAACGGATACACATCAGCAAGGGCAGCCTGCGCGATGGCGACATGCTGCTGCTCGCCACCGATGCGCTGGCCGCCTGGCTCTTGAAACAGCATGAAGCCGGGCGGCCATTGTGGAAGTGGCTGTACCGGAAGCTGCGTACGCCAGAGAGCTTTGCCGCGATGGTCGCCTACGGCCGCACGCATGGATTGCGCAACGACGACTTTACGCTGGTCCGCATCATTCATCACGATTCACCGGTTGCCGCGAAGGAGCGATAGCGATGGGGGGGGGAGCCTGGCCGGACCTGACCGAATACCATGAGGCGGTGCAGCACCCGCCGAAGGCGTTTGCTGACCCAGGATTACGAGTGGTCGCCCTCGAGCTCGATCGGTTCGGGATGCCCAAGCCGGCCACCGGCGGCAACGCCGTGGTCTACAAGGCCAGGCAGCCGGGCGGCTTCTTGTCCTTCAAGAAGACCTGGGCGATTCGCTGCTTCTTGCGCCCCATCAGCGACCATGCCGAACGGTACGAGGCGATCTCGAGACGTCTTCGCGCGGTCCGCCTGCCCTACGACGTCAATTTTCAGTTTCTCAAGCAGGGCATCCAAATCCGCTCCAGCTGGTTCCCGATCGTCAAAATGCAATGGGCCGAGGGCGACCTGCTGCACAGTCATATCGAGAAGCAGCTCCGCTATCCCGGCTCACTCGCGACCTTGCGGGCAAAATGGGTGACACTGGTTCGCGACCTCGAAGCTGCTCGGGTCGCGCACGGCGATCTGCAGCACGGCAATATCCTGGTGCGCGGCGGATCGATCCACTTGGTCGACTACGACGGCATGTGGGTGCCGGCCTTGAAGGGTCGCCACGCCACGGAAATCGGCCACCGTGCCTACCAGCATCCCGAACGGAGCGAGCAAGACTACGGGCAGGAGATCGATCGGTTTTCAGCTCTCGTCATCTATCTCTCGCTGGCGGCGCTGGAGCAGGATGCCACCCTCTGGGAACGGTTTCATACCGGCGACAATCTGATCTTCGTGCGCGAAGATTTTCAGCGGGTGGGTCGATCGGAGATTTGGCAACAGTTACGGCGTATCGGATCGGCGCACATCGACCAACTCGTCGCTGCCATGGCGGCCATGCTGCAGCAGCCTCCGATGAAGGTCGGCACGCTCGATAGCCTGCTCGCAAATCTGTCGAGCTTCAAATTTCCTCCCGCGACGGCGGCGTCGCCTCCCGCCCAGCGAGTCGCGTCCAAGCCGCCGGCCAAGTCCACCGCGTCGCCGGTGCCGAGTTGGATCAAGAAGGGCGGTTATCGTAATTCGGATGACTGAGGCAGTAAGCCTGAATCCGCCGCGTCGCCTTAGCGCTCCGCGGGCGGATTAAAGCCGTAGCTCGTGTTCTTGAAGACCGAATCCGCGACCACCAACGCCTTGCTCGCGAGGTCCGGCTGCTTGGCCCGCAATACCTGGCCGAGCGACTGATACAGCAGCCCGTAGGTCGCGAGAATCCCCTCTGACGGCTTGTCCACCCAGCCGCGCGGACGGTTGTGCGCCGCGCTCGCCATGTGATACACGTTGAAGGCGAGGTTCTCGGTGCGCGGCACGTTCACGTAGCCGAACACCGAAATGATCTTGATGCTATCCGACTCGGCGAGCGCCTCCGTATGCAGCTTGCGCGCGAACCCTTGTCCCTCGAGGTCGGCGGTGAGACCAAACTGGTCGGCGTACGGGCCCACGGTGCGGGAGAAATAGATCGGCCGCCGGCCCATTTGATCTTTGATCGCCTGGAGCACGATCACGTCCGCCCGCTCCAGGTACTGGCGTCCCAGTTGCTGCGGATCGAGCGTGATCGCCACGCCGCCGAGGTTCACGCCCTGCTTCTCGCCGAGCCAGTACACCGGCAGGAGCGAGTCGCGGACATACGTGTCCGAATAGCTGAGCAGCCGGCCCTCGGGCTTGGGCCACGAGCGCCCACGATAAATCGCCGGCGCGTTCGTGGGATCGAACGTGGCCAGCGGCCGGCGCTGCAGCTGCCGGATGTACCAGTCCGTGTTCGCGAGCGACAGGTTGACGACGGTCACGTCCTGCCGGATGTGCTCCACCTCCTGGGCGTACCACAGGGGAAAGGTGTCATTGTCACCCGCCGTCACGAGCACCCCGTACGGCTCGACGGACTGCAACAGGTCCGAGGCGAAGTCACGCGCGAGCGTCTCGCCCTTGCGGGACGCCGTGAGACGGTTCCCAAAGAACGGGACGAGCGCGAGCAGCAGGACCGGGGTCGCGAGCACCCAGCGGCGCTCCGCGTTCGGCTCGCGGTCCGCGAACGCGTCGCTCGCCCATTCCATGAGGGTGGCGAGCCCCATACCCACCCAGACGCCCCAGAGCGCGAACGACGCGATGAAGAAGTAATCCCGCTCGCGGACCTCGCGCTGCAGCTGCGGGTTGTCGAGCGCCCACGAGTAGCCGTACTTGAAGTTCAGATAGAAGATCAGGAGCAGCGTGAAGGTGGCGATGAGCGAAGTCATCGCGATCGCCGTACGGAAGTCCGCCTTGAAGTGCCGGTACGCGCCGAGGCCGCCGATGATGAAGAACAGCGTGGCGAGCCCCGCGCGGAACTGCGTGGGCAAGTCGCGTCCCCACTGCCACGAGAAGTATTGGATCCACATCCCGATCTGGGCGGTGAGGGACGCCTGGCGCTGCCACACCGGCGGCTTGCCATACTGCTGGCGCGTGAGCACGTCCCACAGCGCCGACCAGTTGGTCGGCTCGCCTTCGTTGATCGCCGGGAAGTGCGCCGAGCGAATCGGCAGGAACAGGTAGACCGAGATGCCGACCACCGCGACGAGCAGCACCGCGACCGCGAAGTCCCAGTTCCCCGCCTGCAGGATCGCGTAGAGCAACGCCAGGACGAACAACCCGGCGGCGAACGCCAGGGGCGTGGCGCTCTCGAGCCCACTCGCCACGATCATCGCGTACACGCTGCAGAACACGAACCACTGCGACCACTCCACCCGTCGCGCGGCGGGATCGCTCGGCCGCTGCGTCTTGAGCTCCGGAAACAACAGCACCACCACGACCGGTCCCACGAGCACGCCCATCATGTGATTGGTGGACGTGAGGGCCAGGAGGTAGACGATCATCAGCAGGTGATGATCGTGACCCTCGCCCAGGGGCTGGTCGTCCCAGCGCACGATGAGCCACAGCACCAGTGCCACGGAGAGGAGCGAGAGCGTGTAGACCTTCTCGTTCACGACCGACTGGTTCCACACCGTGAACGACGTCGCGGCGACGAGCGCGCCAGCCACGGCGGCCAGTCGGCGCGGCCAGCGCGCTGGCACCCAGCTGCGCATCCAGCGCTCGCCCACGAGGAACCAGCATCCCGCCGCGATCGCGCTCGTCACCGCCGCGAGCAGGTTGATCCGCTCCGCGTAGTGCGCCACCCAGGGGATGAGGCCCCAGGTGTGGGCGATGAGCACGAACAACGGGTTGCCGGGTGGGTGGGGGATGCCGAGCACGTAGGCGGCCGCGATGTATTCCGACGTGTCCCAGAACTGGGTGGTCGGCGCGAGGGTCGCGACGTAGATGATCAGTGCCCCCAGAGCGACGAGCCCCGCCAGGAGATACGGCGGTCCCTCGACGGGCTCGAGGGTGCGGGCGTACGACGACGGCGTCGGTTGGTTGGTCATGCTCCCCGTCACGAGTTAGTGCCGGAACTGCCGGATGCCGGTCAACACCATCGCGAGATCATGCTGATCGGCCGCGGCGACGACCTTCGCGTCGTTCACGGAGCCGCCGGGCTGGATGATCGCCCGTACCCCCGCCTGGGCCGCTTCTTCTACCCCATCGGGGAACGGAAAGAACGCGTCGGAAGCTAACACGGCCCCGGAGGGGTCGTGCCCCTCCTGACGCGCCTTGTGGACCGCCAGGAACGACGCGTCCACCCGCGACATCTGGCCCGCCCCGATCCCGATCGCTGCCTCTTCACGGGCGAGCAGGATGGCGTTCGACTTGACCGCCCCCACCGCCGCCCAGGCGAACCGCAGGTCGCGCCATTCGGCGTCGCTCGGCGCCCGGGAGGTCGCCACCTTCCACGCCGCCTCACCCCGGACGCGGGCCCCACGCGGGCGCTCCTGCACCAGGAATCCGCCCCGGATCCGTTTCCAGTCCCAGCCCGCTGCCTCGCCGGTCGGGAGGCGGATCACACGCAAGTTCTTTTTCTCCCGGAAGACGGCCAGCGCATCGTCCGCGAACGCGGGTGCCACCACGACCTCGACGAACAGCTCGCGCATCGCTTCGGCCGCGGCGCGGTCGACGCCGGCATTGAACGCGATCACTGAGCCAAAGGCCGACGTGCGATCGGTGGCGAGCGCCCGTTGGTATGCTTCGGCTCCCGAGCGCCCGAGCGCGATGCCACAGGGCGTGGTGTGCTTGATGATGGCGCACGCGACGCGGCTCGAGCCCTTCTCCTTCGCCCACCAGGGCGTGACTGCCATGAGTCCCGCGTCAACGTCGAGCAGATTGTTGAACGACAGCTCCTTACCGTGGAGCTGCTCGAGATCGCGAATCCCGGGCTCGGACGAGGCATACAGCGCCGCGGGTTGATCCGGGTTCTCGCCGTAGCGAAGCTCCTGACGGCGCTCGAGGGCGATGGTGATGCGCTCGGGCCAGCCGGTCTCCCCCTGGGACAAATAGCCGTGGATCGCCGCGTCGTACGCGGCAGTGTGGGCGAAAACCTTCGTGGCCAGGTCCCTTCGCAACCCCGGGCTTGCGCCCGGAGTGAGTGAACCCGATCTGAGGGCATCCAGTACGACGGGATAGTCATCCGGATCCACCACGACGATCACGTCCGCGTGGTTTTTTGCGGCCGAGCGCAGCATGGATGGGCCGCCGATGTCGATCTGCTCGATCGCCTGCTCGAAGGTGACCCCGGGCTTCGCCACCGTCTCGCGAAACGGGTACAGGTTCACCGCGACCAGATCGATGGGCGCGATCCCGTGTTCGGCGAGCGCGGCGCGATCGCCGGGATGCGCTCGGCGCGCGAGCAGGCCGCCGTGCACCTTGGGGTGCAAGGTCTTCACCCGGCCGTCCATCATTTCGGGGAATCCTGTGACCTGCTCGATCGGAATCACGGGGATGCCGGCGGCGCGCAGGGCTTCGGCGGTGCCTCCGGTGGACACGATCTCCCAACCGAGCCCCACCAGGCCGCGGGCGAAGTCGACCACCCCGCGCTTGTCCGACACCGACACCAGGGCTCGCGCGGTCACCAGCTCTCGGCGACCGCCTGGATAATGTCCGCGAGGCTCGCGACGTCCTTCAAGTCCACGACCTCGGCGGGCGAATGGGAATAGCGGAGCGGCCAGCCGATGGCCACATCCACCACGCCGTATGGCGTGAACACGGAGCCGTCGTTGCCGCCGTTGGTGGTGCCCACCTGCAGGTCGATGCGATGCGCGCGCGCGAGACGCACGAGAGAGTCGACGTAGGCGGGCGGCGTGACGGACGAGTTGTCGACCGACCGGGCCACGGCACCCCGGCCGATTGGCGCGACGGCGAAATTGGGCAGCTCGAGCGGCGAGTCGGCGGAGACGAAGGTATCGATCGCGTGCACCCGTCGGATCGTGGTGCCGAGCGTCGCGGCCACGGCTTTCGCGCCCTCGAGCCCGATCTCCTCGCGCGTGCTCCAGACGAAGATCACCGGGCGCTTGAGCAGGGCGCGGTTGAGATGGCGGAGCGCCAACACCTGCGCCGCGTCGCCGACGCGATCGTCGAACGAGCGACCCGTGGCGCGCGTCCCGGCGAGCCGGACGAAATGCTTGGGCATCGTTATCGTGGAGCCGATCTTGATGCCGAGTGCCTCGGTGGCCTCGCGCGACGTGGTGCCCACGTCGACATGGAGGGGCGGGGGATTGTGCCGACTGAACGCGGAGTCGCGCGGGGCGAATACGCCCGGCACGTCGCCCTTCTCGGTGTGCACCAGCGCCGGCTGCGCTTCGAACAGCGACGCGAAGAACCCGCCGCGCGTCTCGAGCTCGAGTGAGCCGTCGTCGTGAATCGCGGCGACGCGGAACCCGATCTCGTCGAGATGCGCCACGAACACGACCGGCGTGCCGCTGGGCCCCACCCGTGCCCACAAGTTGCCCGCCGAATCGGTCTCGGTCGTCACCCACGATGGCAGGAGTCGCTTGACCGTCTCGCGCACAGGGGCCTCGGACCCGGAGACCCCGTAGGACTCGACGAGCTGGGAGAGGACGGATTGGGTCTCGGAGATGCGCGGGGAATCTTGGGCGGCTAGATGGCTAGACGGGTAGACGGCTAGAAACACCACAGCCGTCCCTACCCTAGCCGTCCAGCCGTCTAGCCCTCTAACCGGCTTCATCGTCCCCCCATCCACGTGACCAGCTCCTTCACAAGGGCCTCCGCTGCGCTGAGATCAACCGTCTCCACCGCGGTGTCCGGGTACTTGGCCGGCAGGCTCACGGTCTTGGTCTCCTCGAAAGGTCCGAGCAACCGGCTTACGGTCTCGAGACCAGCGTTGCCGGCGTACAGGCTTTGGGTCGTGAACGCGACGACCACCGTGCCCTGCACGCTCGGTTTCGCTCGAACGGCGGTGGCGAGCGCGGCACAGGCGGCGCGGCGGCCCGCGGCAGGTGCGGCAAGGAGACGATTGCCGTAAACGTGTGGCTGTTTCGTCAACGATACCGGCGCGAGCACGGCGACACCGAGCCGTTGGGCTTCGGCCGCTGAGGCGGCGCCGACGTCCACGTACGCGTTGTCGACGGTGAACACGGGATCAGGTGAACCCGGCCCGCCGCGGCCCCGAGTGAGGTGGGTGGATCGCACAGCTACCACTCCTGACACCGGACCCCGGGCACCAAACACCGTGACTCTTTCGCCCTCGAGCTGCTGATCGAACAGCGGATATGCGAGGCGTGCCCCGCCACCGACGCGTCGCAGGAGCAGATACCCGTCGGGCAGGATGTTGCCCACGACGTAGCCCACCTCGTCGAGCGGGCAGGTGAGGAGCCGCTTGGGCGCGCCCTGACCCAGGGTGAGCGTGACGTTGCCGGCGCGGTCCCGCGTACTGCCGGGCAGCAGCCTGAGCAGCGAGTCGCCCATCGCCTGCTCGAACCCGGTGACGGCGGTCATGGAAGCGAATCGGAGCGCGAGAACGTCGAGGGGGCTTTGCGCAGAGAGGCGACGGAAAGACGGAAAGACGGACAGAAAAAGCAGCGTGAGCCGGAGCTTAGTCATGCATCCCCTTTCCGTCGTTCCGTGGTTCCGTCGAAGTTGGGTTGTTGCACGGACACCTTCACCGGCTTCCCCGGCACCCCTTGCCGCACCAGCTCCTGCACCACGAGCGGCAGCAGCCGATGCTCCACCTCGAGTACCCGCGCCGCCAGCGATTCCGGTGTGTCTCCGGCCTGAACCGGCACGGGCCATTGGGCGATGATCGGCCCTCGGTCGAATTCCTCATCGACGTAGTGTACCGTCGCACCCGAGACCTGAGCTCCACTCGACAGCACCGCCTCATGGACCCGCCGACCGTACATCCCCCGCCCGCCGAAATCGGGGAGTAAAGCCGGATGGATATTAATCAGGCGCCAGCGAAACCGCGCGACCGCAGCCGGGGGCACGCGCTTCAGGTATCCCGCAAGGACCGCCAGGCGGGCATCGCCCAGCGCACGGACGAGCTCGTCCGCATCGTCGGGATCTCGGAGCACGACGGTGGGGACGCCGGCGCGCCGGGCGCGCTCGAGCGCCCCCGCGCCGTCTCGGCTCGAGACGACGCGCGCGATCCGCGCGAGCGTGGACCCGTGGAACGCGTCGAGCAGCGCCTGGAGATTCGTCCCGCTGCCCGACACCAGAACGGCGACAGGGACCGGGGAGAGGGAGGGGGAGGGGGAGGACGCCGTCGTCACCGTGTGCAGGGTGCGAGCGAGACTGGGCGGGAGCCCGACGTGACGGTGAGAACGAACGGCCCGGTGGCAAGACGATCGCTCGTCGTCACCACAATGAAATAGTCGCCGGTCTTGGGAAACCGCACCGTGAGTCTCGCATTGCAACGGCCACCCGAGTCGTCGTCCTGCGGCGCCGTCTTCTCGAGCCCGGGTCCCAGCAGAAACACATACGCGTCGAAGGCGTCGGACGCGAGATCGATCGTCACGGTGGTGCCCGCACGGCCCGCCAGGCGCCACTCGAGCGCATAAGTGTTTTCGGTCCGGAGCAGCAGGTCGCGTCGGGTCAGAGAGTCGCGCACGGTGTCGCCCGGGGCGATGGTCCCGCGGACCGCAGGGGGCGGGGGCGGGGGGGGCGGGGGCGGGGTGGACGCAGGGGCAGCCTTGCGTTGTGCCCCGAGTGCCGTGGGGATCACGACCGCGACCAACGCGGCCACTCGATGCGGTCTCATGGTGACCTGGTAGGGGGTGGGGCGGGCGACGAGCGCAGGATCGCCGCGGCCGCAGCCGCGAGATCAGGAACTACGGTGAAGCCGAGGGCGCGCGCCTTCCCCACCTGCATCGCACCGCGCCCGGTCTCGACCAGCAGGCCGCGCCCGCCGAGCGTGTTCGCCGGCGACAGGTCGCTGACCCGGTCCCCTACCCAGTACGAGCGACGCAGGTTCAAGCCCAGGGCGGCCTCCGCGTCCCGGAACAGCTTCACCCCCGGTTTGCGGCATTGGCACGGACCGGTGAAGTCGGGGTGATGGGGGCAGAAGTACTCGCCGTCCAGCCGCGCGCCGCGCTCCGCGAGGAGCTCCGACAGACGACGTTGTACGGCCGCATACGCGGAGGCGTCGAACAAGCCGCGCGCGATCCCACCCTGATTCGAGACGACCACCACGGACCAGCCGGCGTCGTTCAGCCGGCGAATCGCCTCTCCCGCACCCGGGAGGAGCCGCACCTTGTCGGGCTCGTGCAGGAATCCGGGCGGCGGATCGTCCACGATCGTGCCGTCGCGGTCAAGGAACACCGCCCGCCGAGCGTGGTCACCCATCGAGGGCGGCCCGCACCGCCCGCGCCACCGTGTCGAGCTGGTCAGGAAAAATCGTGCGCGGGTCGAGCAGCACGTGATCGTCGGCGATGCGCGGGACGATCGGTGGAGTCCCACCGCGCAGCCGTTCCGCGAGTGTGGTCGGTGTCAGGGTCTTCGGTGTGAGCCGGAGGAGCCACGTCTTGAGCTTGGCGCCCGGGAATGACCCGCCGCCCACTTCGGACTCGCCGTCGATCACGTCGGCGTCCTTGCCGACGGCCTTGTGGAGCGTTTCGGCTTGGCGACGCAACTGGGCGATGTCCTCGGTCAACATGCGCAGCACCGGAATCTCGCGGCGCCCGGACTCGGGATCCCGGTAGAGCGCCAGCGTGGCCTCGAGCGCCGCGAGCGTGAGCTTGTCGGATCGCACGGCTCGCGCAATCGGATCGGTGCGGCACGCCTCGATTGCCGCGCGCGTGCCCAGCAGAATTCCCGCCTGGGGGCCGCCGAGCAGTTTGTCACCCGAGAACACGACGGCGTCGACCCCGCTCCCCAGCGCTTCCAGGACGGTGGGCTCCCCACGCAGCCCCCACGGCGCGAGATCGAGCAGGAGCCCGCTGCCGAGGTCGTAGAGGCTCGCGACGCGGGCCTCGCGTGCCAATGCCGCGACCTCACCGGCCGTCACCTCCGCCGTGAACCCCGTCACTTGGAAGTTCGACCGGTGCACCTTGAGCAGCAGCTTGGTGTGAGGCGTGATAGCGCTCTGGTAGTCGCGCCCGTGCGTGCGGTTCGTGGTGCCGACCTCGACGAGCTTCGCTCCCGAGCGGGCCATCACGTCGGGCACGCGGAACGCGCCGCCGATTTCCACGAGCTCGCCCCGCGACACGATCGCCTCGCCGTCCCGCGCCAGCGCGGAGAGCGCGGTGAGCAGAGCGCCCGCCGCGTTGTTCACCACGAGCGCATCCTCGGCGCCGGTCAGCTCGACCAGGAGATCGCGGCAGAGCGCGTGCCGCGAGCCGCGCGTCCCCGTCGGGACGTCGTACTCGAGATTCGCGTAGCCCGCCGCGATCCGCTCGATCGCCTGGCGCGCAGCGCGCGCGAGCGGCGCGCGACCGAGGTTCGTGTGCAGCACCACGCCGGTGGCGTTGATCACGGGCGCGAGCGAGGGGGAGCCGAGCCGCTGGACGCGCCCGAGGACCGCAGCACCCCAGCCTTCCGGTGGCGCGCTGCCGCCGCGGGCGCGCGCGCTGGCGATCGCGTCCCGCACCGCGCGTACCACCAGCGCGCGCGGATGCGCCCCGAGGAGTCCGGCGATGTCGGGATCCGCAAGCAGCGCGTCCACGGCGGGGAGCCGGCGGCGAAGATCGGTCATGGGCGGGGCGGGGGGGGGGCCTTTTTCTTGGTGGTGTCGGCCGGCGGCTTTGGAACCGGGACGACGAGCACGCCCTGCGCATTGCCGCTCACGCCGCTCAAGTTCGTGCTGTGCACGCGGACCAGATACTTCGCCCCGGCGGCGAGCGGCTTCTCGACCTGGACGACCACGCGATCGTACGGCACGGGGCGCTGTGCCAGCAGCTTGCGGACGCGCGCGGTATCGAGTTTGGCAGTGGTGTCAGTGGCACCGCGACCGCCGCGCCCCGGAGGCCGAGCAGAGGGGGGAGGGAGGGGGGGGGCCGGCCGGGCACGCGCGGTGTCTTTGCGAGCCGTCGTATCGCGATGCGTGGTGTCCTGCAGTCGTTTGAGGGAGTCCTGCAGCCGCTTGACCGAATCCGCGACGGCGCGCGCACGCGCCTGGATCGAGTCAAACTGCGCCGGCCGGAACAGCGCTCGCACGGGCACCGGCGACGTGTCGGGCAGCTCAAAGAGGTGCACGGAAGATGTGTCCGGCGGCCGTGCGGGATCGAGCGATTGGGTGAAGTTGACGCGGAAAGTGACGGAGTCGACGGGATCCACCTGTTTCACGCGCGGTCCAACCGTGTCGTGCACGAAGACCCAGAGCAGGGTGCCCGCGGTCGAATCGACCGCGACGGTCACCGTGTCGAACGGCTCGCGCCGGTCCTGCCGGCGATTGTTGTTCTGGTCCTGGATGCCCCACACGCGATAGCGTCCGGGCGGGATGTTGCGCAGGTGAAAGTCTCCGGTCGAGTCGGTCAGCGTCACATACGCAACCGTGTCGGGCAGCAGGGCGGCGCGGATCACCGCCTGCGGCAGGATCCGCTGCTCGACCCATGCCAGCGCGGTACCGGTCAACGAGGCCGTCGGCACCGCGCTGTCGGTCGAGAACACGATCGTGGTTCCCTTCTTCGTAATGTTACGCCGCAGGTCCGCGATTCCGGGCAGCACCTCCAGGTGGTAGACCCGGTTGCGCTTCCATCCTTCAGCGGGGTTCACGTGAATGGCGTCGCGATGCCAGGACACCTTGACTTCGCCGTTCACGGGCGAGAGCACGATCCGCGCGGCCAGGCCCGTGATGGCGCCGCCCGACGACGAGCCCCCAGGCGCCTCGTCGATGACCTCGTCGAACTGGACCACTGCCGCGCCATGCAGGTCGGGCACCACGGCACCCGATTCGGGAACCGTGCGCAGGATCGCGGCGGGCGTGGTGTGGGGCGGCCCACCCGGTGGGTCGCCCGTTTGCGCGCACGCGACCGCGAGGACCCCTAGGAGCAGCCCAGCGACTTGAGCTTGTCGGCCAGCACGTGTCGCTGCTCGCGCCACGCCCGCTCCTTCTCGCGCTCCTTGGCGACCACCTCGGCGGGCGCCCGCGCGACGAACTGCTGGTTGGTGAGCTTGCCGGCGAGGCCGGCAAGCTGCTGGTCGAGCCGGGTCAGCTCGCTCGACAGCCGCCCGCACTCCTGTCGCACGTCGATCGCGCCCGCGAGGGCCACGAACACCTCTGACCCGTCCGCCAGCACGGCGTGCGCCCCGGCGTCCGACGCGCGCCGGCCGTCGAGCCGGAGCGCCTTGATCTGCGCGAGCCGCGTGATCGTCTCGCGCTCGCCCTCGAACGCGCGCCGGGCTTCGGCGGTTCGGCCGGTGACCACGACGCCCACCTGCGCCTTGGGGCTCACGCGGTATTCCGCGCGAATGTTGCGAATCGCCGAGATGGCGTTCTGCACCATCGTGAAGCGAGCTTCGGCGTCCGCGTCGATGAGCGCCTCGCGCACCTCGGGCCAGGCCGCCACCGCGAGGAGCTCGCCTTCCTCACGACCCGGCAGCTTCTGCCACAGCTCCTCGGTGATGAAGGGCACCACGGGATGCAGCAGGCGGAGCGCGACATCGAAGCAATACGCGAGGACGGCGTGAGCGGCAGCGACGTCGCGGGCCCCTCCGGCCGGCGGCCCGCCGGTCTCGGCGGCCGTCGGGGCCCCCGACGCCGCTGCAAGACGCGGCTTCACCGCTTCCACATACCAGTCCGCCAGCTCCTTCCACACGAAGTCGAAGCACCGCTTCGCGGCTTCATCGAGCCGGAACTGCTCGAGCGACGCCGTAGCCTCCTGGATCGCGCGCTGCGCGCGCGACAGGATCCAGCGATCGGCGAGCGGCAGCCGCTCGACGTCGAGTGACTCGAGCGCGGGCACCTGCTCGGGCAGCTGCCCCAGGATGAAGCGGCCGATGTTCCACAGCTTGTTGGCGAAGTTCCGCCCCGGTGCGAACGTCGTGGCGAGATCGTTCGGGTCGAGGATCAGGTCGGAGCCGAGCGAGACTCCCGCGATCGCGGTCCAGCGCAGCGCATCGGCGCCGTACAGCCGCACCACGTCCAGCGGATCGATCCCGTTGCCGAGCGACTTGGACATCTTGCGATGCTGCGTGTCCCGCACGGTGCCGTGGAGGTACACGGTCGAGAATGGACGCGCGCCTCGAAAGTGATACCCGGCCATGATCATTCGGGCGACCCAGAAGAACAGGATCTCGGGTGCCGTGACCAGCGTGTGTCCCGGGTAGAAACGCTTCAGATCGCGCGTCTCTTCTGGCCAGCCCAGCGTGGCGAACGGCCAGAGCCAGGATGAGAACCACGTGTCGAGCACGTCGGGGTCCTGCTCGACCGGACCGCCACACTTCGGGCACGTCGTCGGATCCTCGCGGTCCGCCCACCGATGCTCGCACCCGGTGCAGGTGAACACAGGGATACGGTGACCCCACCACAGCTGTCGCGAGATGTTCCAGTCGCGGATGTTCTCCATCCAGTTCTGATACGTCGCGCCCCAGCGCTCGGGCACGAGCACGATCTCCCCCGAGCGGTACGCCTCGAGGGCGGGCTCCGCGAGCGGCTTCATCTTCACGAACCATTGATCGCTGAGCCTGGGCTCGACCACCGTGCCGCAGCGGTAGCAGTGGCGCACGGAGTGGCGGTGGGGCTCGATCTTCTCGAGGAGCCCCCGCTCCTTGAGGAGATCCACGATCTTGGCGCGCGCGTCGAACCGATCGAGACCCGACAACGCCTTCGGGACACGCGTGGGGTGCTCCATGCGAGCGTCCTCGGTCATCACGATCGGCATCTCGAGCTTGTGACGCAGGCCGATGTCGAAATCGGTCGCGTCGTGCGCCGGGGTCACTTTCACGGCGCCCGTACCGAACTCGGGCACCACCGCTTGGTCGGCGAGGATCGGGATCGGGATGTCGACCATGGGGAGCCGCGCGAGCTTGCCGACGAACCCGGCATAACGCTCGTCGTTCGGGTTCACCGCCACCGCGGTGTCGCCGAGCATGGTCTCGGGGCGCGTGGTGGCGACCGTGAGGTAGGGCTTCGGCCCGTCTTCGACCGGATACCGGATGTAATACAGCTTGCCGTCGGTCTCCTCGGCCTCGGCTTCCTCGTCCGAGAGCGAGGTGAGACAGCGCGGGCACCAATGGATCACGCGGTGGCCGCGGTAGATCAGCTCCTCCTCCCACAGGCGGACGAACACCTCCCGTACCGCGCGCGAGTAGGCGGGGTCCAGTGTGAATCGGGTGCGGCTCCAGTCGCACGACGCTCCGATGGTCTTCAGCTGCTCGAGGATGGTGGGGCCGGTCTCGCGGACGAAGGCCCAGACGCGCTCCACGAACCGCTCCCGCCCCAGGTCGAAGCGGGTCTTGCCCTCCTTGGCGATGATCCGCTCGACGACGTTCTGCGTCGCGATGCCGGCGTGATCGGTGCCCGGAAGCCAGAGCGCCTCGCGCCCTCGCATGCGCTCGAAGCGGATGAGCACGTCCTGCGTGACGTTGTTGAGCCCCTGACCCATGTGCAGCACCGCCGTGACGTTGGGGGGCGGGATGACGATCACGTACGGGGGCTTGGGCGACTCCACGTGGGCCGTGAAGGCCTGGGCGGCGAGCCAGCGCTCGTAGAGCGGGCGCTCGACGGCATGCGGATCGTATTGCGGGGGAAGCTCGAAACGCGTGGCGGTCATTCCTTATAATAGACCGTTAAGGAAGGTTGTGGAGGTTGGGGAGGCTAGAGGAGGTTGGGGGAGGTTGCTCCGCTTACGCCTCAACCTCCCCTAACCTCCCCAGCCTCCCGAACCTCCCCTAACCTTCTTAAGATTCTCTCCGATGCCCGACGACTCTCCTCCGGCTCTCCCCACCAGCCGCATCGCGCGCTGGATCGCCATCGCCGCGGCGATCGTGTTCACCGTCGCGCTCTATTTCCGCGAGGGGCTGCACGTTCAGCCCCTGACGAACACCCCGTCTACCGCTCCGGCGGCGCAGACCGGCCAGCCGGTCAACTGAGCTGATGGCGTCGGAGATTCGTGTGACGCTCCCGGATGGGAGCGAGAAGCGTCTCCCTGCGGGCTCGACGGGCGCCGACCTCGCGAAGGCGATCGGACCCGGGCTCGCCAAGGCGGCGCTCGCCCTGCGCGTGAACGGCGACGTGCGGGATCTCGCACGTCCCCTACCGGACGGCAAGCGGGTCGCGATTCTCACGGACAAGGACCCTCAGGCGCTCGACGTCCTGCGGCACTCGTCCGCGCACGTGTTGGCCACGGCCGTGCGACAGCTCTTTCCGCTGGCTCAAATCGGCTTCGGGCCGCCTATCGAAGACGGCTTCTACTACGACTTTCAAGTGGACCGGCCTTTCACGCCAGAGGATCTCGAGGCGATCGAGAAGAAGATGATGGACGTCGTGAAGGCGGATTACCCGTTTGTTCGCGAAGAAGTGTCCCGTGCGGAAGCCAAGCAGCGCTTCAAGGACGACCCGCTCAAGCTCGAGCGCATCGAAGACCTGGGGCCGGACGAAGTCATCTCCGTGTACACCGACGGACCGTTCGTCGACCTGTGTCGCGGGCCGCACGTGCCGAGTACCGGGCGGATAAAGCACTTCAAGCTGCTGCACGCCGCCGGCGCGTATTGGCGCGGGGACGAGCGCCGCCAGATGCTGCAGCGCATCTACGGCACCGCGTGGTTCGCAAAGGACGACCTCGACGCCTACCTGCGGCGGCTCGAGGAGGCGAAGAAGCGCGACCACCGGATTCTCGGCAAGCAGCTCGACCTCTTCTCGATCCAGGAGGACGTCGGGCCGGGACTGATCCTGTGGCATCCCAAGGGTGCGATCCTCCAGTTCCAGCTGCGGCGCTTTATCGAGGACACGATCCTCGAGCGCGGCTACTCGCTGGTGTACACGCCGAACGTGACTCGCGAAGAACTGTTTATTCGTTCGGGTCATCTGCCGCTGTACGCGGCGAACCAGTTTCCGCCGATGGCGGCAGGGGAGGGCGAGTCCGAAACGGTGCGCTATCGGGTGAAACCGATGAACTGCCCGATGCACATCCTGATTTACGCGTCGCAGCAGCGCAGCTATCGCGACCTGCCGATCCGTCTCGCCGAGATTGCCAACGTGTATCGCAACGAGCGATCCGGAACGCTGCACGGCATGCTCCGTGTGCGCGGTCTCAGCATGGACGACGCGCACCTCTTCCTGCGCGAGGACCAGATCGAGCAGGAGATCTTTCACCTGCTCGACATCGTGGAGCTGGTGCTCGGCAAGACGTTCGGTCTGTCGTACCGGCTCGACCTCGCCACACGCCCGGACAAGAAGCTGGGCACCGACGCGACGTGGGATCAAGCGGAACACGCACTCGAGCAGGCCTTGAAGCACCGCGGCGCAACCTACCGGCTGGATCAAGGTGGGGGTGCGTTCTACGGGCCGAAAATCGATATCAAGTTCAACGATGCAATCGGCCGCGAGTGGCAAGGCGCCACGATCCAGCTCGATTTCGAGCAGCCAGAGCGGTTCGGGCTCGAGTACACGGGCGAAGACAACAAGCCGCACCGGCCGGTGATGATCCACCGCGCGATCTACGGCACGATGGAGCGGTTCGTGGGATTCCTGATCGAGCACTTTGCCGGCGCGTTCCCGCTCTGGCTCTCGCCCGAGCAAGTCCGGGTGCTGGCGATCTCGGACGCCCAGGCGCCCGCGGCCCGGGCCGTGCACGAACGACTGCGCGGAGCGGGCCTGCGCTCGCACCTGGACGACCGCAACGACACGCTCAACTACCGGATCCGCGACGGCGAGCTGCAGAAGGTCCCCTACATGGCCGTGGTGGGGCAGCGCGAGGCCGATGCGGGGAGCGTCGCCGTGCGCTCGAGGGGAGAAGGCAAGAAGCAGGAAGTGCTGCCCGTGGCGGACTTCCTGGCGAAACTTCAGGAGGAGGTTCGCACGCGCTCCCTGACCCCGTTAGTTTGAGGGAGATGGCCAACAGCGACGTCACCACCCCCGTCATCCTCAGTGCCGTCCGCACGCCGATCGGCCGGTACCTGGGCGGCCTATCGCCCTTGCCCGCGCCGCGGCTCGGCGCCCTCGTGATCCGCGAGGCGGTGCGCCGGGCCGGCGTCGAGCCGGGCGCGGTCGAAGAAGTGATCATGGGGAACGTGCTGCAGGGCGGGGTGGGCCAGGCGCCAGGGCGCCAGGCGGCCATTCATGCCGGCCTTCCCGGAACCATTCCCGCGGTCACGATCAATAAGGTGTGTGGCTCGGGGCTCAAGGCCGTCATGCTCGCCGCGCAGGCGATCAAGGCGGGCGACGAGCAGTGCGTGGTGGCGGGCGGCATGGAGTCGATGTCCAACGCTCCGCACTACGTGTACGGGATGCGCGGCGGCATCAAGGCGGGCAACACGCAGCTCGTGGACGGCATGATCCACGACGGGTTGTGGGACTCGTTCTCGAACACGCACATGGGCAACCTCGCCGAGTACACGGCAAAAAAGGCCGGCGTATCGCGTGCCGACCAGGATGCCTTCGCGCTCGCGAGCCATCAGAAAGCCGTAGCGGCCATGGAGGCGTGCCGCTTCAGGGCCGAGACGGTCCCGGTCGAGATCCCGGGGAAGAAGGGTCCGACCGTGATCGAAAAGGACGAAGGCCCACGCAAGGAGACCTCGCTCGAGGCGCTGGCGGCGCTGAAGCCCTCATTCGAGAAAGACGGTTCGGTCACCCCGGGGAATGCCCCTGGTCTGAACGACGGCGCGAGCGCGCTCGTGGTGGCGTCGCTGGCCTTCGCCAAGGCCCACGGCCTGAAGCCGATCGCCCGCATCACCGCCTACGCCACGGGTGGCGGCGAGCCCAAAGATTTGTTCTTCGCCCCGATCGTCGCGGTGCAGAATCTTCTGGCGAAGGCGAAGACCGCCATCGGCGACTACGACTTGATCGAAGCGAATGAAGCGTTCGCGGTGCAGGCCATCGCGGACGGACGCGCACTCGGCTGGGATTGGAACCGCGTCAACGTGAACGGTGGCGCCATTGCCCTGGGGCACCCGATCGGCGCGTCGGGCGCCCGCGTGCTCACGACGCTCCTGTACGCCCTGAAGGATCGAAAGCAGACGACCGGCCTCGCCACTCTGTGTCTCGGGGGTGGGAACGCCGTGGCCCTCAGCGTGGAGATGCTTTGATGCAGACTCAGACCGCCGTCGCGTCCCCCTCCCCTCTGCCCCTCGCGGCGCGCCGCGCCGTCGCCGTCGCGCTGGGCGCCGGGCTCGTGGCGATCGCCGCGCAGATCGCGCTCCCGCTGCCGGGCACGCCCGTGCCGATGACGTTGCAGCCGCTCGCCGTGCTACTCGTCGGCGCGCTGCTCGGGCCTGGGCTGGGCGCCAGCTCGCTGCTCCTCTACCTTGCGCTCGGCGCGGCCGGGTTGCCGGTGTTCACACCGTTCGGGCTGCCCGGCGTCGGGCGGCTGCTCGGTCCTACGGGCGGGTACCTCCTGGCGTATCCGGTGGCCGCGTTCGTTGTCGGGAAAATCGCGGGCGACGCTCGCCGGTTCGGGCGGCTCGCCGTGGCGGCGCTCGCCGGGATCGTCCTGATCCACCTGGGCGGTCTGGCGCAGCTCGCGCTGCTCACCGGCAGCCTGTCCGCCGCGGCGACGCTCGGCACCTTGCCGTTCGTCGTGAGCGACCTCGTCAAGGTGCCGCTCGTCGCCCTGATCGTGAAGCCCACCGTGAGTCCCCTCCGCGCGCGCCTATGACGGCGCGCGATTCGTTTGAGGACTAGCGCGCCGTCCGCATGAGCCGCGTGGCGGTGGTCGGTGCGGGCACGATGGGCAACGGCATCGCCCACGTCTTCGCGCAACACGGGTGGGACGCCACGCTGATCGACGTGGCGCCCGGTCTGCTCGAGCGCGTGCTGGCCACCATCCGCGCGAACTTCGAGCGACAGGTGAAAAAGGGCGCCGTCAGCCCGGAGCAGCGGGATGCCGCCTTGGCGCGCATCCGGACCGCCGCGAGTCTCGACGCCGTGAGCGACGCCGAGCTCGTCGTCGAAGCGGCGACTGAGCAGCCGGACGTCAAGTTCAAGATCTTTCGGGAGCTCGACCGCGTCGCGCCGCCGCGCGCGATCCTCGCGAGCAACACGTCGTCCATCTCGATCACGACCATCGCCGCGCAGACCAAGCGGCCGGCCCTCGTGATCGGCATGCACTTCATGAATCCGGTCCCCGTGATGACGCTGGTGGAGGTCATCCGGGGGCTCGAGACGGGGGACGAGACGGTTCGAAAGGTGGTAGAGATTGTAGAGGTGTTGAAGAAAGTTCCCGTGGTTGTGCAGGATGCGCCCGGGTTTGTGTCGAACCGTGTGCTCATGCCGATGATCAACGAGGCCGTGTTCTGTGTGATGGAAGGCGTGGCGACGCCCGACGCGGTGGATACCGTGATGAAGCTCGGCATGAACCACCCGCTGGGGCCGCTGGCGCTGGCGGACTTGATCGGACTCGACGTGTGCCTCGCGATCCTCGAGGTGCTGCAGCGGGATCTCGGGGACGATAAGTACCGCCCCGCGCCGTTGCTGCGGACAATGGTGGCAGCGGGCCGGCTGGGCAGGAAGAGCGGCCGGGGGTTTTATGTCTATCGCGATTGAGCCGGCGGGCCTCTCCGAGACGCAGCGCCAGATCGTGGATCTGGCGCGCGAATTCGCGCGCACGAAAATCGAGCCCTTCGCCGCGGAGTGGGACCGCACCGGGCACTTCGCGCGCGACGTGATCGACGAGCTGGGCCGCCTGGGATTCCTGGGCATGAGCGCGCCCGAGGAGTTCGACGGCATGGGCCTCGACTCGGTCACGTATCTACTGGCGCTCGAGGAGATCGCCGCCGCGGACGCGAGCGTGGCCGTATCGCTGTCGATCCACAACGCGATCCCGACCACGATGCTGCTCCGCCACGGCACCCGGGCGCAACAGGAGCGCTGGCTCCGCCCGATGGCCCGGGGCGAGCTCCTCGCGGGGTTCGCGCTCTCCGAACCTGAGTCCGGCTCCGATTCGGCCGCCTTGCGCACGCGCGCGGTGCGGGACGGGGACGAGTGGGTGCTGTCCGGCGCCAAGGCATGGGCCACGAACGGCAGCACGGCCGATCTCATGGTCATCATGGCTCGGACCGAGCGTGGCATTTGTGCCTTTATTGTGCCGACCGACGTCGCCGGTTATCGTGCGGGGAAGTCCGAAGACAAGATGGGGTTACGCGCCTCGAACACCGTGACGCTGGCGCTCGAGGACGTGCGGTTGCCGGCCGATCACCTGGTGGGCGAGGAGGCGGCGGGCTTCGGCTACGCGATGGAGGCGCTCGAGGTGGGTCGCCTGGGCATCGCGGCGCAGGCCCTCGGGATCGCCCGGCGGGCGCTCGAGCACTCGGTCGCCTACTGCGCCGAGCGGAAACAGTTCGGACAGGCGCTGCGCGAGTTCGAGGCGGTGCAGTTCAAGCTTGCGGACATGGCCACCCGCGTCGAGGCGGCCCGCGCGCTGACGCACGCCGCCGCGGCGCGGCGCGACCGGGGCGAGGAGATCACGATGGCGGCCAGCATGGCCAAGCTCTTCGCCTCCGAGACCGCGATGTGGGTGACGACTCAGGCGGTCCAGCTGTTCGGCGGATACGGGTACATGCGGGACTTTCCCGTGGAGAGGCTGTTCCGGGACGCGAAGGTCACCGAGATCTATGAAGGCACCAGCGAAATCCAGCGGATCATCGTCGCTCGCGGTCTCTACCCCCGCGGCTAAGGCCGGTCCTGACGGGCGCAAGCCCGAACGGATCGACCTGTTCCCCCTGCTCGCGGAGCACGAGCACGAGCAGGTGAGCTTCTACTATGATCCGTCCACCGGATATCGCGGGATCATCGCCATCCATTCCACGGTGCTCGGGCCGGCGCTCGGCGGCACGCGCTTCTGGAGCTATCCGAGCGACACCGACGCCCTGATCGACAGCCTGCGGCTCGCGCGGGGCATGACGTACAAGGCCGCGGTCGCGGGGCTCAACCTGGGCGGCGGCAAGAGCGTCATCATCGGCGACAATCGCACCACGCGGCGCGAAGCGCTGTTCCGCGCCCACGGTCGCCACGTCGAATCGCTCAAAGGGCGCTACATCACCGCCGAGGATGTCGGGACGAGCACGAGCGACATGGAGTACATCAAGGCGGAGACGAACCACGTCACCGGCCTGATCGGCAAGTCGGGCGATCCCTCGCCCGTCACCGCGTACGGCGTCTACCGCGGCATCAAGGCGTGCGCCAAGTACCGCTACGGCGCGGACGGCCTGGGCGGGAAGCGCGTCGCTTTGCAGGGATGCGGCTCGGTGGGCTATCATCTCGCCCAGCTGCTGCACGCCGAAGGCGCGGTCATCACGTGCACCGACATCGACCCGCAGCGCGTGAAGCGGGTCGTGGAGGACACTCGGGCGACGGCGGTGGGCACGGACGATATCTACGATGTGCGCGCCGACATCTTCGCGCCCTGCGCCCTGGGGGCCGTGATCAACGACGACACCGTGAACCGGCTGTCGGTCGAGATCGTGGCCGGCGCCGCGAACAATCAGCTGGCAGAGGACCGTCACGGCGACTTGCTCGAGCAGCGCGAGATCACCTACGCGCCGGACTACGTGATCAACGGGGGCGGCCTGATCAACGTGAACGCAGAGCTGCACGGCTGGGCACCCGAGCGCGCGCGCTCCAAGGCGGGGGAGATCTACGACACCATTCTGCGCCTGTTCGAGATCGCGCGCGAGGAAGGTATCCCGAGCTACCGCGCCGCAGACCGGCTCGCGGAGCAACGTATCGCCGCGATCGCGAAGGTACGGCGGAACTTTGTCTGAGAAGATCTTCGTCGGGGCGGACCACGCGGGCTTCCAGCTCAAAGAGCGGCTGGTGGACGAGCTCAAGCGTCTGGGGTACGAGCCGGTGGATGTCGGCGCGAAGACGTGTAACCCGGCGGACGACTACCCCGATTTCGCGCGGCCGGTGGCGGAAGCCGTGAGCACCGGCGCGGCGAAGCGCGGAGTCCTCACATGCGGGACAGGGCTCGGGATGGGATATGTGGCGAACCGGTACCCGCGTGTGCGGGCAGCGGTGGTCTGGAGTCCGGAGATCGCCGAGCTGTCGCGCAAGCACAACGACGCGAACGTGCTCGTGCTGCCGTCGCGGTTCATGAGCGAGGACGAAGGGATGGATATCCTGCACAAGTGGCTCGACACGCCGTTCGAGGGCGGGCGTCACGAGCGACGCGTCGCCAAGATCGACCTGTGACCGACCGCCGGGCATCGCTCGCGCAGGTGGATCCGACGATCTACCAGCTCATCCGTCGCGAAGTCGAGCGTCAGGAGCACGGGCTCGAGCTGATCGCGAGCGAGAACTTCGTGTCCGTCGCGGTGCTCGAAGCGATGGGCACGGCGCTCACGAACAAATACGCCGAAGGCCTGCCCGGCAAGCGCTACTACGGCGGGTGCGAGGTGGTCGACGAAGTGGAGCAGCTCGCCATCGATCGCGCCAAGGCGCTCTTCAAGGCCGAGCACGCCAACGTGCAGCCGCACTCGGGCGCGCAGGCGAACATGGCCGCGTATCTGGCGGTCGCCAAGCCCGGCGACACGCTGCTCGGCCTCGCGCTGCCGCACGGCGGTCATCTCACGCATGGCGCTCCCGTGAATTTCTCGGGCACGCTGTTCCGGGCCACGCATTATGGCGTCCGTGAAAACACGGGTCGGATCGACTACGACCAGGTCGGGGAAATCGCGCGCCGCGAGCGCCCCCGCCTCCTGATCGGTGGCGGGAGCGCCTACGCCCGCGTCATCGATTTCGCGGCCCTGCGGAGTATCGCTGACGAGGTCGGGGCGATCTTCGTCGTGGACATGGCCCATTTCGCGGGGCTCGTGGCGGCGGGCATTCATCCGTCTCCCGTGCCGCACGCGCAGATCGTGACGACCACGACGCACAAGACGCTCCGCGGCCCGCGCGGCGGGATCATCCTGTGCGGGGAGCAGCTCGCGAAGGATGTGGACAAGCAGGTCTTCCCGGGCCTCCAGGGCGGCCCGCTCGAGCACGTCATCGCGGCCAAAGCGGTGGCCCTGGGCGAGGCGCTGGCGCCCGACTTCAAGGTCTACGCCAAGCAGGTCGTCAAGAACGCGCAGACGCTCGCCGCGGCGCTGATCGACCGCGGCTACGCCATCGTGTCTGGTGGAACCGACACGCATCTGATGCTCGTGGACCTCCGTCCAAAGCGCGTCACGGGCAAGGAAGCGCAGGAGCTGCTCGATCGCGCGGCGATCACGGTCAACAAGAACACGATCCCCGGCGATCCGCAGAAGGCGTTCGTCACGAGCGGCGTGCGGATCGGGACGCCGGCCGTGACCACTCGCGGCTTCCGCGAGGCGGAGATGCTCAAGGTGGCGGAGTTCATCGACACGGTCCTCACCCGGAAGGACGACGCGACCATTGCCCGTGTGAAGTCCGACGTGCGCGAGCTGGTCGAGCAGTTCCCCTTGTACGCGGCGCCCGTGCGGCCCGCGGTGGCGAGCGCCCATGGCTGAGTCCGGCGGTTCGTCGGGACGCCCGTCGCGGGGAGGGTCGGGCTCGTTCACCGTCCACCCGGCGGAAGAGCTCGAGGTCTACTTCAACGAGGTCGCCCACGGCCGTCCGGTGGGTTTCGTCGCCTCCTCCAAGTGGAAGCCCCCGACCGACATCTACGAGACCGAAGACGCGATCGTGGTCTACATGGATATCGCCGGGATGCACGCCGAGGATTTCAGCGTCGAGTACGCGGAGGGAGTCCTCACGATCGCCGGCGAGCGCACGGTGCGCCGGGAAGAGGGCAAGCCGCATTTCCACGTGATGGAAGTCCAGGTCGGTCCGTTCGAGCGTCGCTTCCGCCTGCCCGTACCCGTGGATCCCGAAAGCATCAGCGCGAGCTACGAGCAGGGGTTCCTCGAGGTGCGCCTCACCAAGCTCCCCACGCGTCTCTCGGGACCGCAGTCCGTTCGGGTGCAATAGATGGATCGCCTGCCGATCCTGCCCCTCGGCCGCCTGGTCGTCTATCCGCACGTCGTCCTGCCGATGGCGCTGACCGATCCGAGCGCCGTCCAGCTGATCGATGAAGTGGTGCAGGGGAACAAGCGCCTCCTGCTCGGAGTGGTGAAGCCGCTCAACGAGGCCGAGCCGCCCGAGGGTGCCGTCATGAACGCGCGCCCCGACGAGCTCTATGAGGTGGGCACGCTCGGCACGGTGGTCCGGATGCTCAAGCTGGGCGATGGGTCGGTGCGCGTCATGGTTCAGGGGCTCGAGCGCGCGCGGTTGGTGGAAATCACTCCCGCGGATCACTGGCTCGTGGCGCGATTCGAGACGTTCCCGCCGGGCAGCGGGGAGGACGCGCGCACCGAGGCCCTGAAGCGCACGGTCCACGCGCAGTTCTCCCGCGTCATCGATATCGCGCCGTACCTGGGTGAGGAGCTGCACGAAGTCCTCGTGGGCATCACCGACGGGGGCAAGCTCGCGGACTTCGTGGCGGCCAACCTGGACCTGGCGCTGCCCGCCAAGGCCGAGCTACTCGCGCTCGACGACGTGAACCGCCGCCTGGAGCGGCTGGCGGAGCTGCTGGGTCAAGAGCTCCAGGTGCTCGAGGTCGGCAGCCAGATCCAGGAGAAGGTGCGGACCCGGCTGGACCAGAATCAGCGCGAATACGTGTTGCGCGAGCAGATGCGGGTGATTCGCCAGGAGCTCGGGGAGGAGGCCGAGGAAGATGAGCTGACCGAGCTGAGCAAGCGGCTCGAGGAGGCCGGGCTCCACGAGGAAGCGAAGAAGGTCGCCGAGCGGGAGCTCAAGCGGCTCCGGCAGATGTCTCCGCAGTCGGCCGAGTACCATGTCTCCCGCACGTATCTCGAGACGTTCGCGACGCTGCCCTGGGGTCGCACGTCCACCGACCGGCTCGATCTCAAGGCCGCGCGCGACATCCTCGATCGCGACCATTACGACCTGAAGACCGTCAAGGAGCGCATCCTCGAGTATCTGGCGGTGCGCACGCTGAACCCGTCGGCGCGCGGGAGTATCCTGTGCTTTGTGGGTCCGCCGGGCGTGGGCAAGACCTCCCTGGGGCAGAGCATCGCCGAGGCGCTGGGGCGGCGGTTCACCCGGGTGTCGCTGGGCGGGGTGCGGGACGAGGCGGAGATCCGCGGCCATCGTCGCACGTACGTAGGCGCACTGCCCGGACGCATCCTCCACGCGTTGCAACGATGTGAGACCCGCAATCCGGTCCTGATGTTGGACGAAGTCGACAAGATGGGCGCGGACGTCCGCGGCGATCCGACCGCCGCGCTGCTCGAGGTGCTCGATCCCGCGCAGAACGGCACCTTCGTCGATCACTACCTCGAAGTGCCCTTCGACCTGTCGGGGGCGATGTTCATCGCCACGGCGAACAGCCTGGCGCCGATCCCCGACCCGTTGCTCGACCGGATGGAAGTCCTCACGCTGCCGGGGTACACGCCCGGCGAGAAGCTCGCGATCGCCAAGCGCTACCTCTTGCCGCGCCAGCTCAAGGAAACCGGGCTGGCGGGCGAGAAGGCCGGCGTCGCCGACAGCGCGCTGGAGCGCCTGATCGCGGAGTTCACGCGGGAGGCCGGCGTGCGCCAACTCGAGCGGGAGATTCAGGGCGTCCTGCGCAAGGCGGCCCTCGAGGTCGTGGAAGGGCGGGCGGCGACGGTGAAGATCACCGCGAAGAACCTCGAGAAGTTCGCGGGCCAGCCCAAGGTGCAGAGCGAGGTGGCGGGACGGACGCCCGAGGTGGGGGTCGCCACGGGCCTGGCATGGACGCCCGTGGGCGGCGACATCATGTTCATCGAGGCGATCCAGATGCCCGGCAAGGGCCAGATCACCCTGACCGGACAGCTGGGCGATGTGATGAAGGAGTCCGCCCAAGCGGCGTGGAGCCTCCTGCGGGCCCGGGCCGTGGCGCTGGGGATTCCGCTCGAGGCGTTCACGCAGACCGACGTGCACCTGCACCTGCCCGCGGGCGCGGTGCCGAAGGACGGCCCCTCCGCCGGCATCGCGATCGCGACGGCGCTCGCGTCGCTTCTGTGCCGCCGCCCGGCGCGCCACGACGTCGCGATGACGGGGGAGCTGACGCTGCGAGGCCGCATCCTGCCGATCGGCGGACTGAAGGAAAAACTGACGGCCGCGGCCCGCGCCGGTGTGAAGACCGTGCTCGTGCCGGCACGCAATCAGAACGACATTGTGGAGGTGCCCGACGAGGTGAAGCAGCTGCTCGAGATCCGTCCCGTGGAGACCATCGACGAGGTGCTGGACATCGCGCTCCTCGAGCCCCACCCGGCCCGGCCCCTCATGGTCCGGCCGCGCTCGTCGGGGCAAACAGAGGCGCATCCGTGAGCGACTTCGTCACGCTGGAAGAAGCCTTCGCGCGGATCGGCCGCGAGGACGGGCGCTACCACGAGCGCGGCTACCTGTTCGTCCTGGCCGCGCTCGAGTATGCCCAGGGGAAGCTGCCGGCGCGGCGTCATCTGAGCGGCGCCGAGCTCGCGTGGGCGTGTCGCGACTTCGCGCAGGAGCAGTTCGGCCTGCTCGCGCCCACGGTCCTCGAGCACTGGGGCATCACGAAGACGGAGGATTTCGGGCGCATCGTCTTCATGTTGATCGAGGTCGGCCTCCTGGCGCGGCAGGCGAGTGACAGGCCGGAGGACTTCGATTGCGTCTACGACTTCCGGGAGGTGTTCCGGGCCGGGTATCCCTGGCCCGGCGTGGAGCGCGGATAGGGGCCGGTGGATCGGGTGAAGGGGGTGCCGCATGGACGACGTGAAAGAATGGCCCGCCTGCAGGAAATGCCAACAAGGTCTCCTCATCCCGTTGTCGGACTACGGTCGCGACGGGGCGCCGATCACCTACAAGGCGTGGGTCTGTAGCAACCCGGAGTGCGGATTCAACATCCGCATCGATAACGGGGAAATCTCCTTCGGGCGCGCCATCGGCCAGAGCTTCAAGTAAGCTTGGACGCCGTGCGCGCGCCCGCCGTGAGCGGCCGCTTCTATCCCGGCACGCCCACCGAGCTCGAGGGCATGGTCCGCGAGCTCCTCGAGGCGGTCGGCCCCGCCCACCCGGCGCCGGCGCGCGCGGCCGTCGCGCCACACGCAGGATATCCCTACTCGGGGCTCACGGCCGCGCACGTGTTCGCGCGTCTCGAGATTCCTTCCATCGTGGTGATCCTGGCGCCGAATCACACCGGCGTGTGCCGCGCGCCGGGCGGCGCATCGCTGTGGGAAGCGGGGGCGTTTCGGACGCCGCTGGGGGACGTCCCGGTGGACGATCGATTCGCGCAAGCCCTGCTCGACGCGTCGCCCTTGGTCGGATGCGACCACGCGGCGCATGAGCACGAGCATGCGGTGGAGGTCGAGCTCCCGTTCCTGCAGCTGCGACGCGCCGACGTCCGCATCGTGCCGCTCGTCCTGGCGTGGGACGTCTGGGACCGCTGCCGCGAGCTGGGGGAAGCGCTGGCCGCACTCGTCCGCCGCTGGCCGGACCGCGCGCTGCTGCTCGCGTCGAGCGACCTCACGCACTACGAGCCGGCGTCGGTCGCGGCGCGCAAGGACCGGAGAGCGCTCGAGGCGGTCGAGGCGTTGGACGGCGCGGAGCTCTTGGCGCGGTGCCGCAGTGAGCACATCTCCATGTGCGGCCGGGCGCCCACCGCGGCGGTGCTGGCCGCTACCCGGATGTTCGGCGACGCACGGGCGGAAGTGGTGCACTACAGTCACTCGGGACTCGTAACGGGAGACGACGATGCGGTGGTGGGCTACGGAGGGGTGGTGATCGCGTGAATCCGATTCCCGTGTTGTCCGCGACCGAGGCTGCCGCGTGGGACTCGGCCGCACGCACGCAGTACAGGATTCCTTCACGTGTGCTCATGGAGGCGGCGGGTCGCGCGGTTGCGGACGTGCTCGTCCGAGAATATCCGGCCGTGCGGGCGCGCGGCGTGCTCATGGTGGCCGGCGCCGGAAACAACGGCGGGGACGGCTGGGTCGCCGCGCGCGCCCTGCACGCGAGCGGCATCCCGGTGTGGGTCGCCGCGCTCGACCCGAAGACCGATGACGCGATCGACAACCGGGCCCTGGCGCGCATGGACGGCGTGCGTGAGACCGGGCGCGACGAGCCGTGGCCGGCGGCCGCCGTCGTGGTCGATGCTCTGCTCGGCACGGGGGCCGCGGGACCCGCGCGGGGGGACGTGCTGGCGCTGGCGCAGCGCGTCGTGACGTACGGCGCGCCGATCGTCGCAGTCGATGGGCCCACGGGACTGGATCTCTCGAGCGGCGAGCCGCACGGGCCGGTGCGCGCGGAGCTGTCGATAACCTTCGGCGGCCCGCGCCGCGGCCACCTGCTGGCGCGCGAGTGGTGCGGCAAGATCGCCGTCGTCGATATCGGACTGCCGCCCGCGGACCCCAGCTGGCCGCTGCTCGTCACCGATGGGTGGGCCGGCGCGCGATTGCCGAAGCTCGCGCCGACCATGCACAAGGGAGATCGGGGCCGGGTGACCGTGGTCGGGGGCGCGAACGGGATGACCGGGGCTGCCCTGCACGCCGCGCGCGCCGCCTTGGCCGCGGGTGCGGGACTCGTGAAGCTCGTGGCCGCCAAAGAAACGATCGAAGCCGCGCGATCGAGCTTGCCGGACGTGCTCACCGTCGAGTCGGCGCTCGGTCCCGAGCTCGAGGCCGCGGCCGGCGAAGCGCTCGAATGGGCGGACGCCGCGGTCGTGGGCCCCGGTCTGGGGCGCGACGCCCACCGGGCATCCTTTCTCAAGGCGGTGCTCGCCTGCCGCCCAGTACCGACCGTGATCGATGCCGACGCGCTCACGCTGCTCGAAGCCCCGCTCCCGGAGCGGCCGATGGTGTTCACGCCCCACCTGGGCGAGTTCCGGGCACAGTTCGGCGACCAGCTCGCCGACCAGGCGGCGAACGACCGCTGGGGCGCCGCCGTCAAAGCCGCGCAGAAGGTGAAGGCCACCGTTCTATTGAAAGGCGTGCCCACCGTGATCGCGGATCTGCGGGGTCCCGTGCACGTCGTGGCGAGCGGGAACCCTGGACTCGCCACCGGCGGATCGGGGGACCTGCTCGCGGGCTTCATCGGCGCGTTCCTGGCGCGCGGCAGTGCGGGACCGGAGGCCGCCGCGCTCGGCGCGCATGCGCTCGGACGCGCCGCCGAGCTCGGCGCCCGGCAATGGACGGCCCGCAGCTTGCGTCCCGCGGATGTGCTTGCCGCCCTGCCCGACATCTGGCGTACCTGGGCCAACACGCAGCCACCCGGCCCACCTACGCTCACCCTGTTGGAGCCGCCGGAGACGGCGTGAGGACCGGCGCCTCGCGACTGGGCGCAGGCGGAGAATTCGACCACCTGCGCGCGATCTTCGCGCGACTCGGCTCGGACGCCCGAGACCTGGGCGACGACTGTGCCCTCGTCTCCGTCGCGGGGAGGACGATCGCGATCAGCATCGACCTGTCGCTCGAAGGCGTGCACTTCCGGACGGACTGGCTGTCATTTCGCGAGATCGGCTGGCGCGCGACCGCAGCCGCGCTCTCCGATCTCGCCGCGGCGAGCGCCACGCCCCTGGGAGTCCTCGTCTCGCTCGGAATGCCCGGCAACCGGCAACGCCGTTCGGGCAACGTCTCAGTCGAGATCATGTCCGGCGTCGGTGCCGCGGTGCGCAGCGTGGGAGGCCACGTTCTCGGAGGCGACCTCGTCCGCTCCCAGCGCTATCTCGTCGACGTCTGTGCGCTGGGACTCGTGACCCGGCCCGTCCGTCGGAACGGGGCCCGTCCGGGTGACGGGCTGTGGGTGACGGGTCGACTCGGCGGTGCCGGATTGGCCTTGCACGCGTTCCGCGCGCGCCGCCGCGTGGAGCCAGGGCTCCGACGGCGGTTCGCGCGGCCCGTGCCACGCATTGCCGCCGGGAGGTGGCTGGCCCGGCATGGTGCCCGCGCGATGATCGACATTTCCGACGGCCTGGCGGGCGATGCGGGCCACATCGCGGCGGCCTCGGACGTCTCGATCGAAATCGAGCTGGCGCGCGTGCCGTGCTGGCCTGGCGTGACCCCGCGTGACGCCGTGCGGAGCGGGGAAGAGTACGAGCTGTTGGTCGCCCTCCCGCGCCGATTCCAAGAGCGCGATGCCCGCGCGTTCCGTCGCGCGACCCGGCTACCGCTCACCCGCATCGGCGTCTGTATCGCGGGCCGGGGCGTACGGATAACGGACAATGGACAACGGATCACGCCTCCCCGCGGCTACGATCACTTCGCCCGGCGATGATTCGCACGCTCTGGTTTTACGCGGTGCTCGTCGTGTCGAGCGTCATCCATTCCACTGGCGTCATCCTCGCGGCGCTCCTGGGCGTCAAGCGGCGTCCCGGGGGGGGCGGTGTGTACGACTGGGGTACGACCGATTGGTCGCGCCAGATCCTGCGAGCGGCCGGGACTCCGGTCGAAGTCGAGGGGTTGCACCGCATTCCCGACGGCCCGGTCGTGTACGCTTCGAACCACTCGTCGATGTTCGATATCTGGGCGCTCGCGGCCACGTTGCCCGGATCGGTGCGGATGCTGGCGAAGCAAGAGCTTGCGAGGATTCCGCTCCTCGGTCGGGCAATGGTGACGGCGGGTCACGTGGTGATCGATCGGCCGCACCCCCGGCGGGCGCTGGAGGCGTACGAGCGCGCGGCCGCGGTGATCCGGAGTGGCGTGTCGGCCGTGGTGTTCCCGGAGGGGACGCGCAGCCGCACCGGTGAGCTCCTATCGTTCAAGAACGCGCCCTTTGGGCTCGCGATTGCGGCGCAGGTGCCGGTGGTGCCCCTGTACATTCGCAACACGTTCGAGATCATGCCCAAGGGCGGCTTTCTGTTGCGCCCCCGACCCATTCAGATCGAGGTGGGGGACCCGATTCCGACAGCCAGAATGGCCCTCGAGCGGCGCCAGGAGCTGCGCGACCGCGTCCACGCGGCGATCCTCGGGCTCAAGACGCGCGTTGACGCGCGGGGCGCCGCTCGCTAGGGTAGGGCGACTATGAGCACCATCATTGCGGTTCGCGCGCGTGAAATCCTCGACAGCCGGGGCAATCCCACCATCGAAGCCGATGTCACCCTGTCGAGCGGCGCGGCGGGACGGGCCGCGGTGCCGAGTGGTGCCTCCACCGGGGAGCACGAAGCGGTCGAGCTCCGCGATGGCGACCAGAAGCGGTTCGGCGGCAAGGGTGTCCTCGAGGCGGTGAAGAACGTCAACGAGGTCATTGGGCCGCGGCTCGAAGGGATGTCGGCCGAAGAGCAGATCGCCGTGGACTTCGCCATGCTCGACCTCGACGGCACGCCCAACAAGAGTCACCTCGGCGCGAACGCCATCCTGTCCGTGTCGATGGCCGTCGCCCGGGCTGCCTCCCAGGAGGCGGGGCTTACCCTGTACCGCTATCTCGGCGGACCCGTCACGAACGTGCTGCCGGTCCCGATGATGAACATCTTGAACGGGGGCGCGCACGCGGCCAACAACGTCGATTTCCAGGAATTCATGATCGTGCCCATCGGGGCCGAGGGGTTTCCCGAGGCGCTGCGCATGGGCGTCGAAGTGTTCCACGCCTTGAAGAAGGTGCTCGCCAAGCGCAACCTCTCGACGGCCGTGGGTGACGAAGGGGGCTTCGCGCCCAACTTGGCGAGCGACGAAGCGGCGCTCGAGGCAGTGATGGCGGCGATCGAAGCCGCCGGATTCGAGCCGGGGAAGGACATCGCCATCGCGCTCGACCCCGCCGCCTCGGAGCTCTTTCAGGACGGATGCTACGTCTTCAAGAAGAGCGGGGCGGGGACCAAAACGTCCGAAGAGATGGTCGCCCTCTACAAGACCTGGATCGATCGCTACCCGATTGTCTCGATCGAGGACGGCCTGGCCGAGGACGACTGGTCCGGCTGGGCCAAGCTCACAGAGACGCTCTCCTCCCGCGTGCAGCTCGTGGGCGACGACCTCTTCTGCACCAACGTCGAACGGCTCGACCGGGGCATCGAGGAAGGGGTGGCGAACGCGATTCTGATCAAGCTGAACCAGATCGGCTCGCTCACCGAGACGCTCCAGTGCATCGAGCACGCCCGCTCCAACGGCTACGGCGCCGTCATCTCGCATCGCTCCGGGGAAACGGAAGACACGTTCATCGCGGATCTCGCCGTAGCGACCGGCGTCGGGCAGATCAAGACCGGGAGCGCGTCGCGTACCGACCGGGTCGCCAAATACAACCAGCTGCTCCGCATCGCGGAAGAGCTGGGCGACACGGCCACCTATCCCGGCCGCCACCTGTACGGGTTGTGACGCGCGCGCGGCTCGTCGGGCTCATCGGTGCCGCCACGCTCGTCGGGCTCGCCTTTCAGGCGGGGGAATACGGTACGCTCGATTGGCTCACCCTTCGCAGCCAGCTCGTGCAGGAGCGGCGGGCCGTCCATGACCTCGAAGAGCGATTGGATTCGCTGCGGCGGCTGGCGCACGCACTCGAAACGGACCCCGCCGCGCAGGAGCGCGCGGCGCGCGAGCAGTTCGGCATGATCCGGAAGGGTGAGCTGTTGTACCGGCTGGTTCCGAAGGTGGACCCCGGCGGCGATTCGAGCCCTCGCCGCTAGCGTCCGATCCCGACCGAGAGACTCACGACCTCCACGGTTTCACTACCGCCCGGCCCGCCGCCGAGCAGCGCGTCGTCGACCCGGTAGGCGAGCCGCCACCAGAGCGGGCCCCGCGGCGGTTTGTAGACGACGCCCGCTTCGCCTCCCTGCACGCGACCCGCGAGGAACGGGGGAAACGTGACCCGGGACGAGAGCCCGCGCCACAATTCCACGAAGCTCGTGAGCCGAGCGGTCAAGATGGGCGCGTCGATGCGGGCGCGGCCCTGCCACACCACCCACCGCTCCGTCGCGCTGTCCGTCACGTACGCTCGAAGCAGCGGGCCGAGACTCACCTCGAGCCACGGGAGTGGCCGGGCGGCCACGAACGCGCGGCCTTCCACCAGGTCCCGCGCCGCCCCCCCCCCGGTGCCGCCGCTGGCCGCGTCGAGCCGACCTTCGATGAGGCCCGCCCCGAACGTGAGCGGACCGTAGTTCACACGCCCTTGAGCGCCCAGCGCCGGCCCGCGCAGCTGCTGGACGACACCGGGTGCCGTCTCCTGCCGCAGCCACACGGCGGCGGCGTCGCCTCGAAACGCGAAGGTCGCCCGCTCCTGTGCTTGGGTGACGGAGACGAGCATGGGCAGGACGCAGAGCGTACCAGCCATCCACCTCATGGCGAGCTCCCCGCGCGTTCCGCGGTGGCGAGCGGTTCCGCGCGGATCACGATCCGCAACGTCGCGCGGCGATTGGCGTTCTCGGCTTTGACGGCCTCCACCCGCTTCATCCAGGCGTCGCGCTGCGGCGCGTTTGCCCGGACGTTCTGCACCAGCGGGCGGCCCGGACGCTGCGTGATGAAGCCGACGACGCCCGCCGCGCCGACCGCAGCCCCGACGGCGAAGCGCGCATCGTTCCCACCCGAGTTGCGCGCGATGATGGACGGAAGGGCGATCACCGCGGCGGCGGCCACGACACCGGCCGCGAGCGACCGCACCGCCGGGCCCGCCGGCGTGCGCTCGGGCAAGAGCGCCGGAGAAGTCGGCGCGGGCGGCCACGGAAGCGTGTCGGCCGCGCGCTGGTCGATGTCGAGCGTCACTTGTCGAGCCGGCGGAGCGTTGGCGGCTTCGGTCCGCGGCGCGACGCGCAGGATGTAGCGTCCGCTTGGCGCGGGTGTGCCGCTCGCGGTGAATCCGTCCCACGTCACGGCCAGGCTGTCCGCCACCGGACCCGTGTACAGCTCGCGCACCGGCGTGCCATCGTCACGTGCCAGCGTGACCGCCACCTCGGCGAGCGAGCTCGTGAAGACGCGGGCGGTGAAGCGATCCCCGCGCGCGCGCAGCTCCGTCACCGGCGGCACGCTGAGCGCGACCGTCTTAGTTGCCTGTCGGACCTCCTGAAACAGGTTCGTCACCTGGGGGGGAAAAATCAGCTCATCCGGCCGGTAGCGGGGATCGAGCAGCACCACGTCGCTGAACGCGAGCGCCGCGGAATCGCGCCGGCCCCGGAACAGCTCCGTCGCGCCGAGATAGGTGAGCGCCTGCGCCCGTTCGGCCGTGGAGAGGGTGCCGACGGCGTCCTCCGAAAGGCTGCGCTTCAACAGCGCCACGGCGGCGTCGTACTCGAGGGCGCGGTACGCTCGTACGCCCTGACCCACGAGATCTCGCGCGGTTTGGGCGAGCGCGTCGCGCGGGTGCGCGAGCGCAAGGAAGAGCACGAGGGCAATGGCGACGCGCCTCATCTCATCGCTCCACGAGCGTGATGTCGGTGATGCGCAGGCGCTGACCCGGTGCCACGTCGATCACGCGCTCATACGCGCGGTACCCCTGCCGCTCGACACGCAGCTTATGCTGCCCCGGCGGGACGGGGAGGTCGAGTTGTGGCGTGTTGCCCATCGGCCGGCCGTCGATGTACACGCTGCCCCATGGAATCGCGTTGATCGACAAGGACCCAGGCTCGGCCCGCACCTCGGGGGCAGGAGCGGGGGCGGGTGCCGGTGGGGGCGCCGGTGGGGGGAGGGGGACCGGAGCAGGTGACGGTGCCCGCTCGTGAACAGGTGCAGGAGCGTACGTCCTGGCCGGTGGCCGCCGCGACACGGGTGCTGGCGCCGCTCGCGATGGAGCGGGGGGCGCGGGGGGCACGGGAGCTGGAGGGGCCGAGGGGGCCGGAGGAGGCGCGATGAGCGCCGCCATCGAGTCCGGTCGCGCGGCCGGCGGCGGCGCTGTGCGCGCGGGTGCCACGGCGTGGCTCGGTAGCGCGGCGGGCGCCGAGGAGCGCGTGATCCACGCCGCGGCGACGGCGAGGGTCACGATGCCCGCCGCGGCTGCGACCACCCGTCGGCCAAAGCCACTCGTCGCGGCCGGATCCTGGTCCGCGTCCGCGATCACGACGGGGTTGCCCCCCTTCCGCGCGGAGTGCGGCGTGGCGCCGAACCAGGCTGGACGCGCCTCCGGTTGCGCGCTGCGGCCATCACCCCGGTGGTCGTCCAATGCGGCCACGAGGTCGAGCACGCTCGGGAACTGATCGGCGGTCCGGGCGCTCAGGGCGCGTCGCAACGCCTGGGAGACGTGCAGCGGCAGCCCCGCGCCGTCGCCTCCACGTGCGATCGCTCCAGTGAGGCACTGACGAATGAGTAGCGCGAGCGCGCGCTGATCCGCGGCGGGTGACGTCTCGCCGATCCCGAACCCGTCCACCACCACCCATTCGTTCGCATCCACGACGACACACTCGGCGGTCAGCGCTCCGTGCGACGCGCCGCGCCGATGAGCGTAGTCGAGGGCGCTCGCCACTTGCTCGAAGATGCGGAGACACGCTCCGAGCTCCATGGAGCCGACCGTGCGCAACAAACTCGCGAGCGTGCGGCCTTCGATGTACCGGGTCGCGACCCAGACGAAATTGTCCGTCGTCCCGAGCGCGAGCACGCGAGCGATGTGCGGATGGTCGAGCCGCTTGGCCGCCGCCACGGGCTCCAGGAGTTCTTCGGCCGAGCGCTCGGCGTGCGCGCGCGGAGCGACCGTGAGGGCGACGACCTGGTCCTCCGCGTCACGCGCGAGGTAACGAATGGGCGTCTGGCTCAACAGGCGCTCGATCTGGAACTCGTGCGCCAGCTCCCGTCGCGCGTCCAGCTCGGTGGGCAATGCGACCGCGCCGTCCGGGGCGGTCAATCCGGCCGCAGGTGTGTTACTCATGGTCCAGGACGGCGGGATGCAAGCGTCGCACCGCTCTGCCGCGCTCCCGCCGGAGTGAAACGGCCCCGTTTCGGTGCCGGCCAGGGCGGGGGTGTTGGATCGAGGCAACGGGTGTGTCGACGCCCCTACGCGTCGTTGACGGGATCGGGAGGCGGGGTTAGGCTCCGGTCCGTCGGAACCTGGCGTTGTGGCAGGGTAGCTCAGCTGGTTAGAGCACGGCACTCATAATGCCGGGGTCGCGGGTTCGAGTCCCGCCCCTGCTACTTCCTTCCTTCCTTCCTTCCTTAACTATCCGCCGCTACATCCGAAACAGGTAGCTGAACTTCACGAAGAACCCGTCGCTGGTGCGGTGCAGGTCGCGGAACGCCAGCGCGTCGGGCTCGGTCAGGCTGTTTCCGTACCCGGCGTACATCACTGTCCCCGGTGTGGGGTGATACGACAGGAGCCAGTCGAACCGCACCGCGTTGGTCGTGCGGGCCGTGGCGCGCGTGTACACGCCGGTGGTCGGGTCCTTGATCAAAATCGGATCGTTGGTCCGGGAGTCGTCGCGCAAGGAGTCCTGCCACTGCGAGTCGTACTGACCCACCAGGCGCAGGAACACCGGCCGCGACACCTGGTATTCGACCGCCAACCGTGGGATCCGGTGCAACCCCACGATACTGCCGTCCGTTTTCCGCCAGTACTCCTGATGCGAATAGCTCGCGCTCACGCGCAGCTGATCCGTGGGACGCCAGTCCCCGGTCGCCTGGATAATAAGGATGCGCGCCGGTGCCCACTCGAAGAAGTTCTCGTCTTGAGGGGCCGGGAGGAGCAGCAGCGTTCCCGAAAACCGCTTGAACTGCGGCGTCGTGACGTTCAACATCAGGTCGAGGTTGCGGATGTGCGGGGTTCCGACGAAGGGCACGATGGTGGTCCCGCCACTGTCGGTGTGCTCGAGCGCATAGTCCCGGTACAACGATGAGTCGTAGCCGAAGGATTCGAAGAACACCCCGGTCGTGATCGTCCAGCCGCCCCGCAGCACTCCGGTGAGATTGACGTGCAGCTCCTTATCCTCGGCCGCGCGGCCCGAGGTGAAGTTGTCGTACTGCCACCGGCCGAGGAGAAACAAGTCGGGCGTCCAGCTCTCGAGCGAGGAGCCCGGGCGCCCGAAGAAGGTGAGGCGGTGGTCGACCACCGCAGTGACGATCCCTGCTCGCGCGATGAAGCCGCTCGCGGCGACAAAGTCCGGGTGAATGCCCGTGATCCCGTAGTGAAACGCGAACTCGCGCCCGGTCCGATCGAGGGTCGCCTGCCAGAGCGGCGCGTTCGCCACGCCCGCGCTCGATCGCGTGAAACTCTCCGCTCCTTGCAACGCCAGCGCGTAGATCGGCCCGAACACGAGGCGCGCGTCCGCTCCCGCCACCCGGTTGTAGTCGCCGCCTTCGATCCGGTCGGTGTACACGATGCCCACCGTCGACTGCCCGACCAGATCACGCCGCATGCGGAGGATGTTGTACACGGGATGGTCCGTTCTCGTGAGCGACGCCGCGGCGTCGTCGACGCCGATTAGGGCGCCCAGATTCGTCCCCGATATCTTGCCCGTGAGCTTCACCGCCGCCACCGGTTGGACGAGCCGGCGCGTGTAGATGAGCGTGTTCGGCGTATCGAACTGCTCGAGTCCCTCGAGGAAGAAGGGTCGCTTCTCCGGGAAGAACAGCGCTTGGCGCGGGTCGAACTGCAACTGGCCCGCGTCGGCCTCCACCTGAGAGAAATCGGGATTCCCCGTACCGGTGAGGGTGAGATTGTTGGTGATCCCCCAGCGCACGTTGCCCCCCAGCTCGGGACCCGTCGCGGTATAGCGCCAGCTCGACGGACCCTGTGCGCCATCCGCCTTCCCCGTCGCCTCCGGATTCAGGTCGAGGACGAGCCCGCGGTGCAAGTCGTGGAGCTCGGCGAGGGTACCCGACTGCCCGAGGAACGACGCGGCGGCACGCCGCGCCGGCGTCCAGGTATCCTGGTGCCCGGAGTGCTGCACCTGCCGGATGACGTTCAGTCCCCAGTTCTGCGACGGCGCTGGCTGGTAACGAAGGCTCTTGAACGGGATCCGAATCTCGACTTCGTATCCGTAATCGGTCAGGCGACCCTTGGACTGATAGACGAAGTCCGCCGACAGATCTACGGTGTCGCGGACCGTGCCCCCGTAGCCCGTCACCCCGGACTGCGTACCCTCGTTCAGCACGCCGTCGGACTGCACCCCGAGCGGATTCACGCCGAACACGATCGCCTGGCGGTGATCGTCGAAGGTGTCGAGCAGGATCTGGACGTAATCGTCGGCGGCGATCTTGTCGCGATCCGCCAACGTGGCATGGACCGACCCATGGGGCTCGAACGCGCGGATTCCGAAGTAGATCGCGCCGCCCGAGTACCACACCAGCACCTCGGTCGAATCCTCGGCGGGCCGGCCATCGACGGGAGCGTACTCCGAGAACCCGGTGAGCCGGGCGGCGCGCCCCCACTCGGGCTCGTCCAGCGCACCGTCGATGGTCACCGACCCTTCGAATCTCGGGACCTCGACCCTGAGCTCTCCAGCGCGACCGGAGTAGGTCGGCGGCGTGTCGCCACCGCTCTGGAGTAGCGCGAGGAGCAACAAGCCCCTCATGGGGGGGCCTCGAGTCCTTTCCAGATCACCGGTCGGATGTCCCGCGAGCGCTCGGCGGCGTACGCCTGGGCCGCCTTGAGGAGCGCCTCGTACTCGGCCCGCCAGGCGGCGGGCATATGGGCGCGAAAGTGGGCCGCCGTCATCACCGCACCCCGCGCCTCGCGCGCGGCACCGTAGCCGACGTCCACGACGTCGCCCAGGAAGCACGTGGAGCTTCCCGTGTCCATCACGTTCGCCACGCGGCACTCGAAATGCGCATAGCACTCGTCGAGCACGGGCGCGCCGAGGGCCCCCGGCCGGTGCGGCACGTCGGCGAGCTTGTCGCGGGCGCGTCCGCTCGAAAAACCCAACCGATGGATGAGCTCGAACTGGTCGTCGCGCAGCAGGTGGAGGACGAAGCGGCCGGTGTCAAAAATGAGATCGTGGCTGTAGTTGAACTTGTGGATGTACACCGAGACGCGTGGGATCGTTGGGACGATGGACGCCCGGACCGCGCTATCGGAGATCATGCCGTTGCGTTTGCCGCTTCGCTCCGACGTGATCGCCACCACCGGGGAGGTGAGGTTACGGAGCAGCTGGTAGAGGGCGTCGGGCTGCATCGGCCCAATTATACTTCCAGCATGCCTTCGTTGCCCTCCCGTCTGGCGCGCCACATCGCCCGTGCCCGGTTGTTTCGCCAACCGGGCGCGGCGGTCGTCGCGGTGTCCGGCGGGGGGGATTCCGTGGCGCTGCTCGACTTGCTGCACGCACTCGCGCCGGCGTGCGGGCTCGAGCTCGTGATCGCGCACGCGGACCACGGAATTGCGCCGGAGAGTCGGGCCGTCGGACAGTCCGTGAGAGCGCTCGCTGAGCGGTACGCGTTGCCGTTCGAGCTAGGCGAGCTCCACCTTGGCCCGGACGCGACCGAGACCACCGCCCGACGGGCGCGCTATGCCTGGCTCCGCGACGTCCAGCGGCGTCATGGTGCCCGCTACCTCGTGACCGCCCATCACCGCGGCGACCAGCTCGAGACGATCATCCTCCGATTCTTGCGGGGTAGCGCGCCGGCGGGTCTCGCCGGCATCGCCGCGCGCGCGCGGGGCGGCTTGGTGCGACCGCTCTTGCCGTTCACCAAGGCCGAGCTCGCGGCGCACGCGGCCGCGCGCGGCCTACCCGTGCACGACGATGCCGCGAACCGCGACCCACGCCATCTCCGGAGCTGGCTGCGGGCCGCGCTCCTCCCCCTCATTGAAGAGCGGTTGGGTGTGCGCGTCAGCGACGACGTGCTGCGCACGGGGCGCGCGGCGGCGCTGGAGCGGCGCGCCTGGGACCACGCCCTGGAACACCTTCCCGGTCTTGAGCTTCGCCTCGATGCGCATGGTTTCGACGTTGCTCGGGCAGGCCTCGCCCGCTATGATCACAGGCTGTCCGTCGCGCTCGTGCGCGCCGCGGCGCGCCGGGCGGGACTGGTGCTCGGCGTGCGCCGTGCTCGGCGGCTGATCGACCTCGCGCGCCGCCCGTCGGGGCGTCGGCTGTCGCTCGGCGGTGGGTGGTGGGCGGAGGTGGCGTTCAACCGCGTGCGCGTGCGCACGCGGGAGGTTGGGGAGGATCTGGAGGTTGTGGAGGTTGGGAAGGAAAAGCACCACGGAAGGGCGGAGTTCGGTGCGTTCCACCTGGAGTGGTCGTCAGAGCCTGCACCGGACCGGCTTGCTCGCGGTGACTGGACGACCTGGATCGCCGGCGGTGACTGGCAGGTGCGACCGCTTCGGGCCGGTGACCGCGTGGTGCCGTTGGGTGGCGTGGGGCGGCGGCAGGTGCGTCGCATGTTGATGGAAGCGCAGGTGCCGCGCGGCGATCGCGCCGGTTATCCGGTGGTCGCGCGCGGCGAAACCATTCTCTGGGTGCCGGGCATTTGCCGGAGTGCTGCCGATCTCCCGCAGCCTGGAACTCGGGCGGTGCGAGTGGATGTTACAAAGCACGGCGAGCCTCAAGCAGACGGGCGGGCGTGAGCTCAAGCAGATCGTCTTCGACGAGCAGACGATCGCGCGGCGGGTTCGCGAGCTGGGCCAGGAGATCACGGCGGCGTACCCCGACGGCGAGCTCCTGGTGCTCGGTCTCCTCAAGGGCAGCTTCATCTTCCTGAGCGACCTGGTCCGGCGCATCGAGCGGCCGCTGCAGGTGGATTTTCTCGTCGCCGCGAGCTATGGCGCCGACACGATTTCGAGTGGCAACGTGCGGCTCCTGTACGATCCGGAAACCGAGCTTCGGGGTAAGCACATCTTGTTGGTAGAGGATATCGTGGACACGGGCAAGACGCTCAACCGACTGGTAACGATGCTGCGCGAGCGCGCCCCGCGGAGTCTGGAGATCTGTGCACTGCTGCATAAGCATCTGGCCGAGCATCTCGAGCTCGAGCCGGCCTTCATCGGATTCGACGCTCCCCAGGTGTTCCTGGTGGGCTACGGGCTCGACCACGCCGAGAACTTCCGGCACCTGCCCTACGTCGCGAGTTTGACCTGATGGCCAACCGCGTCCCGCCGCCGCGCGAGTTCAGCTGGGCCCGAACCCTCCGGACGCTCTCGTTCTGGGCGCTCCTGATCGTGGGGGCGGTGGCCCTCGTCCAGTTCGCGGCCCGTAAGCAGGACGCGATCGAGATTTCCTACAGCGAGTTCACCGAGCAGCTCGACAAGGGCAACGTCGCCGCCGTGGAGATCACCGAGCGCCAGTCGGTGCGCGGGGACTTCAAGGCGGCCTACCCCCGGCGCGACGGGCACGGCACGGTCGATCATTTCACGACGCTGCTCCCGTTCGAATCGAGCGATACGTGGGTCGGCACGCTCCGCCAGCGCGGCGTGAGCGTGAAGGCGATCCAGGACAAGCAGTCCCTCGGCGTCTTCCTGTTCGGGTTCCTGCCGTACCTGCTCATCTTCGGCCTCCTCATCTTCATGTTGCGGCAGATGCAGCAGGGCGGGAACCGCGCCTTCGCGTTCGGCAAGTCGAAGGCCAAGCTGCTCGCGGGTGACACGCCGAAAGTGACGTTCGCCGACGTCGCCGGCGCGGACGAGGCGAAGCAGGAGCTCGAGGAGATCATCGATTTCCTGAAGGACCCGCAGAAATTCCAGCGACTCGGCGGGCGGCTCCCGAAAGGCGCGCTGCTGGTCGGCCCGCCGGGGACGGGCAAGACGCTGCTCGCCAAGGCTGTGGCGGGCGAGGCCGGCCGGCCGTTCTTCTCGATGTCGGGGTCGGATTTCGTCGAGATGTTCGTCGGCGTCGGCGCGTCACGCGTGCGCGACCTGTTCGAGCAGGGCAAGGCGCACGCGCCGTGCATCATCTTCATCGACGAGATCGACGCCGTCGGCCGCCATCGCGGCGCGGGGCTGGGCGGCGGGCACGACGAGCGCGAGCAGACGCTCAACCAGCTGCTCGTCGAGATGGACGGATTCGAATCGAACGACGGCGTGATCCTGCTCGCCGCCACGAACCGCCCCGACATCCTCGATCCGGCGCTGCTCCGCCCGGGTCGCTTCGATCGTCAGATCGTCGTGGATATGCCCGACGTGAAGGGCCGGGAGCAAATCCTGCGCGTCCACACGCGGAAGATTCCGCTCGGGTCCAACGTGGATCTGGAGCGCATCGCCCGCGGCACCCCCGGCCTGGCGGGCGCCGAGCTCGCGAACGTCGTGAACGAGGCGGCCCTGCTCGCCGCCCGGCGCAACAAAGCGGTGGTGGGCATGCAGGACCTCGAGGACGCCAAGGACAAGGTCATGCTCGGCCTCGAGCGCCGGAGCCGCGTCCTGTCGGACGAAGAGCGCCGCCTGATCGCCTACCACGAGGCCGGGCACGCGCTCGTCTCGCTGAACCTCCCGGGCTCGGACCCGCTGCACAAGGTGACCATCATTCCACGGGGCCGCGCCCTCGGCATCACGGCGTATCTGCCGGAGGAAGAGCTCCACAAGTACACGAAGCAGTCGATCCTGTCGCGCCTGGCCATGGCGTACGGCGGACGGGTGGCGGAAGAGCTCGTCTTCGGGCCGGAGAAAGTCACGACGGGCGCGGCCCAGGACATCCAGCACGCCACCGACGTCGCGCGCCGCATGGTCACGCAGTACGGCATGAGCGACACGATCGGCCCGATTGCCGTCGGCGACCGGGAGGCCGAGATCTTCCTCGGGCGCGAGGTCGTGCAGCGGCGCGAGATCTCCGAGCGCACGGCCGAGCTCGTCGATACCGAGGTGAAGCGGATTCTCGGCGATGCGTACGAGCGGGCCAGGACGGTGCTCATCGAGCGCCGCGACGCGCTCGATCGCCTGGCCGCGGCGCTGCTCGAGCGCGAGACGCTCGACCGCGAGTATGTCGAGCTCGTCGTCGCGGGCAAGCCGCTGCCTCCCGTGCCGCCGCCTCCACCCGCGCCCGCCTCCTCGTCGCCTGAGGGCGCGACGCGCGAGAAACCCGCCGCCGCGCGCGGTCCCGTACTGGGCAGTCCACCCCCGGAGCCTGCGGGCGCCTGAAGTTACGCCCACCCGACGGAGCCGTGATGGCCCGACGGGTTTCTCATTCGCGTCCCCCGCTTCCGCGTCCCCTTCAGCACCCGACGGATGACGGTTAGGATTGATGGCATGGAAGCGAAGAATGCGGACCTCGCGGCCCTGCGCATCAACCGGTCATCCGAGCCGGCCTCCGCGCCTCGGGGTCGTGTCCCGCGCTGGCTCACGATCGGCCTGCCCGCCGGCGTCATCCTGGCCCTCGTCGGCGTGTTTTTGATAACGGGCGGCGCTCTTCGTTCGGCGGTGCCGGTGCACCTGACGCCCGCGACCATGATGTCGCCGGTGCGCTCGGGGGCCGTGCTGATCGCGAGCGGCTATGTCGTCGCCCAACGCAAGGCCGCGGTAGCGTCCAAGGGGACCGGGCGGCTCGTCTACCTCGGCGTGGTCGAAGGCGACCGGGTGCGGGCGGGGCAGGTGATCGCTCGCATCGAGGATGCGGACGTCAAGGCGCAGCTGGCGCAGGCGGAGGCCAATCTCGAGGTGAGCCGGGCGGACTTGCGTGACGCCGAGAATTCCCTCGCTCGCGAGCGCTTCCTGCTCGACAGCGGGTTCACATCGCGCGCGAGCTTCGACGCCGCGCAGGCGCGCTACGAGCGGGTGAAGGCCGGCATCGCGGTCGCGCAGGCCACGGTCCAGGCCGCGCAGGTGGCGCTCGAGAATACCGTCATCCGCGCACCCTTCGACGGCACGGTGCTCACGAAAAACGCCGACGTGGGCGAGGTCGTGGCGCCGCTCGCGGCGAGCGCGTTCTCGAAGAGCGCGGTGGTGACGATCGCCGATCTCTCCTCACTCGAGGTCGAGGCCGACGTCGCGGAGTCGAACCTCGAGGCCGTCGGGGTGGGGCAGCAGTGCGAGATCGTGCTCGACGCTTTCCCCGACGTGCGGTATCCCGCCCGGGTCGCCAAGATCGTCCCCACGGCCGATCGCGCGAAGGCCACCGTCCAGGTGAAGGTGGCCTTTCGCTCGTACGACTCCCGCGTGCTGCCCGAGATGAGCGCCAAGGTCCACTTTCTCCCGCGGCCGGCCAAGGCCGGAGCGGATACGGCTCCGGTGCTCGTCGTCCCGTCGAGCGCCGTGACCGAGCGAAACGGTCAGGCCGTCGTGTACGTGGTGCAGAACGGCCGGGCGGTGGAGGTGCCGGTGACGGTCGGCCGGCAGGTGGGCACGGGTGTGGCCATCCGCGAGGGTCTCGCCGCCGGCACCCAGGTGATCGACAGCATCGGTGATCGCGTGCGACGCGGCGCCAAGGTCAAAGTCGAATAGATAGAGGAGTGCATGCCTAATCCGATCGTCCAGATTCGGGGCCTCTCGAAGGCCTATCGACGCGACAGCCTCGAAATCCCCGTGCTGCGGGACATCACGCTCGAGGTCCCCGAAGGGGAGTTCCTCGGCTTGATGGGTCCCTCGGGCTCGGGGAAGACCACGCTCTTGAACCTGATCGCGGGGATTGACCGGCCCGACACCGGGACCGTCACCGTCGCGGGCACCGACGTGACGAAGCTGAGCGAGTCGCAGCTCGCCCGGTGGCGGTCCACGCACATCGGGTTCGTCTTTCAGTTCTACAACCTGATCCCCGTGCTCACCGCGTTCGAGAACGTGGAGCTGCCCCTGCTTTTGACCTCGCTCTCGAAGAGCGAGCGGCGGAAGCACGTCGACACGGCGCTGGCCCTGGTCGGGCTTGCGGATCGGATGCACCACTACCCGCGCCAGCTGTCGGGCGGTCAGGAGCAACGGGTCGCCATCGCGCGCGCGATCGCGACCGATCCTACGATCCTCGTGGCCGACGAGCCTACGGGCGATCTCGACCGGAAGTCCGCCGAGGAGGTGCTCACGCTGCTCGAGCGCCTCAATCGGGAGTTCAAGAAAACCATCGTGATGGTGACGCACGACCCGCACGCCGCCGAGCGCGCCCATCTCGTGCGCCACCTGGACAAGGGCGAGCTGCAATGAGGCCACGACCGTGAAGCTCCTTCGACTCGTCTTCAAGAACCTGTCCCGGCACCGCCTCCGCACGGCGCTCACGATGCTCGGGATCGCCACGGCGGTGATGGCGTTCGGCCTGATTCGTACGATTGTCGGCGCCTGGAACGCAGGCGTCACGGGGGCATCCGCCAATCGGATGATCACCCGCCATCGGGTGTCCCTGATCTTCCCGCTCCCGCTCCCCTACCGCCAGGAGATCGCGAGGGTGCCGGGGGTGACGGCCGTGTCGTGGGGCAACTGGTTCGGGGGCGTATACGGGGATCCGAACGACTTCAAGAACTTCTGGGCACGGTTCTCCGTCGATTCCACGTACTTCGATCTCTACCCCGAGTTCCAGGTACCTCCGGACCAGCTCGCGGCCTTCAAGAAAGAGCGCGACGCGTGCATCATCGGCCGCAAGCTCGCGCAGCAGCACGGCTTCAAGCTCGGCGACGTCATCACCATGGAAGGCGACATCTTTCCGGGACGCTGGCAGTGGGTGGTGCGGGGGATCTACACGGGTCGCGATCCGTCGACCGACGAGACCCAGATGTTCTTTCACTACGACTACCTCTACGAGCAGGTGAAGGCGCGGGAACCCGGCCGGCCCGTGGACGCCGGCTGGTACGTCCTGCGTGTCGGGTCACCCGACGCGATGGCGCGCGTCGCGGCGACAGTCGACTCGATGTTCGTGAATTCCCGAGCGCCCACGAAGACCGAGAGCGAGCGCGAATTCCAGCAGAGCTTTGTCCAAATGTCGTCCGCGATCATCACGTCGCTGCAGGTCGTCTCGGTGGTGATCATCGGGATCATTCTCCTCGTCCTTGCGAACACGATCGTCATGTCGGTCCGCGAGCGGACGCGCGAGTACGCCGTCTTGAAGACCCTGGGCTTCTCGGGGCGCCACCTGGTGACCCTCGTGTTCGGCGAGGCCCTGGTGATCTCGCTGACCGGCGGGGTGGTCGGGCTGCTCCTGACGTTCCCCATCGTGCAGGGGTTCGCGAAAGCGCTCCCGACGTTCTTCCCGGTGATCAACGTGGCCCCGCTGACCGTCGCGCTCGGCATCGGGGCCGCGCTCCTCGCCGGACTCGCCGCCGCGGCCGTTCCGGCGAATCGCGTGGTTCGGATGCCGATCGTCGTCGGCTTGCGGACGGTGGGGTGACCGGCCCATGATGCGGATTCCGTTCTCCTACATCTGGCGGAGCCTCTGGGCCCGCCGTCTCACCACGGCACTCACGATCGGCGGCGTGGCCCTCGTGGTGTTCGTCTTCGCCGGGGTCCTCATGCTCGCGCGCGGCCTCGAGGCCACCCTCGTCGAGACCGGCTCGCCGGACAACGTGATCGTGCTCCGGCGCTCGGCGACCTCCGAGCTCTCGAGCCAGGTGGACCGGGCGACCGCGGACGTCCTCGAGGCCGAGAACGGCGTGGCGCGGGGAGCCGACGGCCGTGCGCTCCTCTCGCGGGAAGTGGTCCTCGTCATCGACCTCTACAAGAAGAAGAGCAACGCGTTGGGCAATGTGTCGATCCGGGGCGTGTCGCAGCGGGCGCTCGAGCTCCGGCCCGGCGTGCATATCGTAGGGGGACGGCCCTTTCAGTTCGGCACTCACGAGATCGTCGTCGGCAAGAGCATCGCATCCCAGTTCAAAGGCGTAACGCTCGGCTCGCAGTTGTCCTTCGGCGGCGACCGCTGGACCGTGGTGGGGATCGCCGACGCCGGAGGCACGGGATTCGACTCGGAGATCTGGGGGGACGCCGATCAGTTCATGCAAGCGTTCGGTCGCCCGGTCTATTCGTCGTTGACGTTCCGCGTCGCCGATCCGGGCCAGTTCGATCAGCTCAAGGCCCGGCTGCAGGCCGATCCTCGCATGCAGTACGTGGAGATCAAACACGAGCGGGACTACTACCGCGAGCAGTCGCAGACACTGGCGAAGTTCATCCGGATCCTTGGCCTCATGGTGACCACGATCTTCAGCTTCGGCGCGATGATCGGCGCGATGATCACCATGTACGCGGCGGTCGCGAACCGGACGGTCGAAGTGGGCACGCTGCGAGCCCTGGGGTTCAGGCGCCGGAGCGTGCTGGGGGCGTTCCTGGTGGAGTCCGTGATGCTCGCGCTGGTGGGTGGCGGGCTCGGTGTCGCCCTCGCGGCCCTCCTCTCCTTCGAGCGGATCTCCGTCATCAACTTCCAGAGCTTCTCGGAAATCGGCTTCGGCTTCGCGTTGTCACCCGGCGTGATCGTGAGCGCCCTCATCTTCGCGGTCGTGATGGGGGTGGTCGGTGGGTTCTTGCCGGCGGCGCGCGCCGCGCGCCTCGACATCGTCAGCGCCCTGCGAGCGTCGTGAAGCTCACCGCGCTCGCCGCGCACACTCCCGAAGCGGTGCGCGCGGCGCTCGCGGCCCGGGGCTGGGAGGCCCAGCCCGCCTGGTTCGCCGCCAACGGCGTCCAACCCCTCCTCGTCCTGCTGGAAGAGATCACTGAAGCCGAGCGCGAGGGCCTCGTGCGCTGGGGCGCGAAGGCGGGCGCCGACGTGTTGACGGGAGAGGGATGGGGCCTCATCGGCGCCGCGGCCAGCCGGCTCGCCCCGCTCGCGCGTCCGGACCGCCTGCCACCGGGCCTCGAAGGCTTGGCACCGGAGCTCAGCCGCTTCCTCGCGAGCTATGCGGAACCGCCCCGCTGCTGGTCGATCGCCGGCCGCACGCTGGCCCTGGAGCACCCCGTCTTGATCGGCGTGGTCAATGTCACACCCGACTCGTTCTCGGACGGCGGCCGGTTCACGACCGTCGACCGCGCGGTGGCGCAGGCGGAGCGGCTCGTGGCGGACGGGTGCGAGCTGCTGGATGTGGGCGGCGAGTCCACGCGACCCGGCGCGGTCACGGTGGGGGAGCGGGAGGAGATCGCGCGCGTGGCTCCGGTCATCGAGGACCTGGCCCGGCGGGGCCTCGGGCCGCTGTCGGTCGACACCCGCAAGGCGGCGGTGGCACGGGCGGCGCTCGGCGCCGGCGCCGCCGTGGTGAACGATGTCTCGGGTCTCTCGTTCGACCCCGCGATGGCGGGCGTGCTGGGGACGTCGGAGGCCGGTCTGATCGTGATGCACATGCGCGGGACGCCCGATACCATGGACTCACTCGCCGTGTACCGGCACGTGGCGGCGGAAGTGGCGGCTGAGCTCGGCGCCGCCACTGCGCGGGCGGAGGCCGCGGGGGTCGGACGGGAGCGGATCGTCGTCGACCCGGGGTTCGGGTTCGCGAAGACGCCCGAGCAGAACTTCCGCCTGCTCGATGAGCTGGCAACGCTGGCCGGCTTGGGCTATCCTGTAGCGGTGGGACCGTCCCGCAAGCGCTTTCTCGGGGCCGCGACCGGGCGGCCCGTGGACGACCGCGACCGCGCGACGGCCGTGGCGTGCGCGCTCGCATGGGAGCGCGGCGCGCGCCTGTTCCGAGTTCACGACGCGGCCCTCGCGCGCGAAGCGCTGCGAGTCGCCGCCGCGACGACACACGCACGATGAACTTCGAGGCGTACCGCTTCCTCATTCCGCGCTTCTGGCCGGACGTGGTCGAGATCCTTCTCGTCGCGTTCGTGATCTATCGTTTCCTGTTGTTTCTCGTCGGGACCCGCGCGATGCAGATCGTGGTGGGCGTGATGATCCTCTCGGTCGCGTACTTCGCCTCGCTCCTGGCCAAGTTCACGATGATCAGCACGCTGCTCTCGTACGTGTTCACGTTCGGGGCGTTCGCCGCGGTCGTGGTCTTCCAGCCCGAGCTCCGGAACGCGCTGGCTCGGCTCGGCCAGTCGCAGTTCATGCGGCGGTTCTCTCAGAGCGAGCGCCAGTCGGTGGCCGAGGAGATCGCGGAGGCCATGGATCGGCTCTCGCGGGCCGGGACGGGTGCCATCATCGCGGTGGAAGGCGACATCGGGCTCGAGGAGTTCATCTCGTCCGGTGTGCCGATGGAGGCCAAGGTCTCGGCCGATCTCCTGACGACCATCTTCACGCCCTACTCGCCCTTGCATGACGGCGCGGTCCTGGTGCGCGGTGACCGGATCATCGGCGCGGGGTGCGTCCTGCCGCTCACGCAATTCAAGGTCTCCGACAAGTCGCTCGGCACGCGACACCGCGCCGCGCTGGGGCTCTCGGAAGAGACGGACGCGACGGTCCTCGTCGTGTCGGAAGAGACCTCGACGATCTCCGTCGCGAGTCACGGACTGCTGCACCGCCATCTCTCCGCGCCGCAGGTGCGTGACCTATTGAGTGGCGCCATCTCGCACCTCGAAGGCGGCGAACGAGTTACAGCGCCCGCGAGCTGACCCCCCGATTGTTTCAGGCCTGACCCCGGGCTAGTTTTTGCGGTTATGACTTTTGCGGCTCTGGCCGAGCGGCTGGCCCACGTGCGGGCCGAGATCGCTCGGCGGCAGGCAGCTGCGGGCCGCACCGCGCCCGTCACGATCGTCGCGGTCACGAAAGGCTTTGGGGTGGACGCCGTGGAAGCGGCGCTCGAGGCGGGCGTCACGGACCTGGGCGAAAACCGGGTGCAGGAGGCGCTCGACAAGGTGGACACGCCCGCGGGGCAGCGGGCGGCCTGGCACCTGATCGGGCACCTGCAGCGCAATAAGGCAAAGCAGGTGGCCGGGCGGTTCGCGCTGGTGCACTCGGTCGACTCCGTGGCCCTGGCGGACGAGCTCGACCGGCGGGCCGCGGCTCACGGCGCGAAACAGCGGGTGCTGTTACAGGTAAATGTGGCGGGAGAAACGCAGAAGAGCGGCTGTACGCCCGGTGAGGCGGCGGCCCTCGCGCGCCACGCGGCGGCGCTGCCGCATCTGTCCCTCGAGGGACTGATGACCATCGCGCCGTTCACGGACGATGCCGCTGTGCAGCGCCGCACGTTTCGCGGGCTCCGCGAGCTGCGCGACGCATTGCAGGAGGAGGGTCTATGGCTGCCGACGCTCTCGATGGGGATGTCCGCCGACTACGGCGTAGCGGTCGAGGAGGGGGCAACGGTGATCCGCTTGGGTACCGTCCTGTTCGGCCCGAGGAGGGGGGGGGAAACGGAGACGTGAGCGAGAGTGCGTTCCACCTCACGCCGCTCGACGTGCGCAAGCAGGAATTCCGCCGCAGCCTGCGCGGCTATGAGCCGGTCGGCGTCGAAGACTTTCGCGGCCGCGTGGCCGACGAGCTGGAGCGGATTCTGCGCGAGAAATCCGTGCTCGAGGAGCGCCTCTCGGCCCTGGGCGAGCAGCTGCAGGCGTATCGCGAGCGGGAGCGCGCCATGAACGAGGCGCTCGTCGCAGCGCAGCAGTTGCGCGAGGACAGTCGCAGCGCGGCGCTGCGTGAAGCCCAGGTGATCATCCGGGAGTCGGAGGCGGATGCCCGTCGCATCCTCGACGAGGCGCGCCTGGCACGCGAAGAAGTCGAGCGGCAGAGCGCGGACGTGCAGCGCCAGTTCCAGGCGTACGTGGTGGGCTTCCGCGCCCTGCTCGAGCGCCAGCTGGCCGAGTTGCGCGCCCTGGACGGGGGGAGCCAGCAGGGCGGATGATCGAAGCCGCGGTCCGCGCCGTGCGGGCGCGGACGACGCTCACGCCCGACGTCGCGATCATCCTCGGCACCGGGCTCGGCGGGCTGGCCGACGAATTGGACGTGGAGGCCCGCATCCCCTACGGCGACATTCCGGGCTTCCCGCTTTCCACCGTGGAGAGTCACGCCGGGCGGCTGCTCGCGGGTACGCTCGCGGGCCGGCGCGTGGTGGCCATGCAGGGACGGGTCCATTTGTACGAAGGTTACTCGCCGCAGGAGATCGCGTTTCCCGTGCGGGTGCTGGCGCGGCTCGGGGCACGGACCCTGGTGGTGTCCAACGCGTGCGGCGGTATGCATCCGCTGTGGAGCCCGGGCGACTTGATGCTCATCGCGGACCACATCAACCTGCTGGGCACGAACCCGCTCGTGGGGCCCAACGATGACCGCCTCGGCCCCCGGTTCCCTGATATGTCGGAGCCCTACGATGCCGAGCTCCGCTCCCTGGCGCGCGCGGTGGCACTCGCGCTCGGTGTCCCGCTCCGCGAGGGCGTGTACGTGGCGGTGACCGGTCCGAATCTCGAGACGCGCGCCGAGTACCGGATGCTGCGCGCCCTCGGCGCGGACGTCGTCGGCATGAGCACCGTTCCTGAAGTGATCACGGCGGCGCACATGGGGCTACGGGTCCTGGGTCTGTCCATCATCACGGACCAATGTCTCCCGGACGCGCTGGCCCCCGCGTCGCTCGAGCAGATTCTCGCGGTCGCGCGTGAGGCCGAGCCCCGCCTGACGGCCCTGGTGCGCGGCGTGATCGAGCGGCTCAACTGATGGCCTATCCGCTGTTCGACGCCCGGCTCACGCCCGACGCGCTGGAAAAAAACCTCCTCGCCGAGTGGAAGCACGAGCGCCTCTTCGAGAAGACCCAGGAGGGCGCCCGCTACGGCCCGCCCTTTGTGTTCTTCGAGGGGCCGCCCACCGCCAACGGGCGTCCAGGCATTCATCATGTGTTCGCGCGCACCATCAAGGACCTCGTGTGCCGCTACCACACCATGCTGGGGCAGGGAGTGACGCGCATCGCCGGGTGGGACACCCACGGCCTTCCCGTCGAGATCGAGGTCGAGCGCATGCTCGGGATCTCCGGCAAGAAGCAGATCGAGGCGTACGGCGTCGAGAAGTTCAATCGGCTGTGTCGCGAGAACGTCTTCAAGTACAAGACCGACTGGGAGTCCCTCTCGGAGCGCATCGCGTACTGGCTGGACTACGAGCACCCCTACATCACGTATTCGAACGACTACATCGAGACGGTGTGGTGGCTCCTCAAGCGTCTCTACGAAAAGGCGCTTCTCTATCGCGGGCACAAGGTCTTGCCGTACTGCCCGCGTTGTGGGACCGCCCTCTCCTCGCACGAGCTGGCGCTCGGCTACGAGAAGGTCCAGACCAATTCGGTGTACGTGTCCTTCCCGCTCGCTACCGATGCCAACCGCCAGCTGGTCATCTGGACGACCACGCCGTGGACGCTCCTCGCGAACGTGGCCGTCGCCGTGCATCCGGACCTCGAGTACGGGGAATACGAGGTTACTGGCGTGCGCTACATCGTAGCGGCGGAGCGGGCAGCCCATGTGCACGTCGGCGGCAAGCCACTCGCGAGCGCGACTCGTGTGGCGGGCTATCGCGGCCGCGAGCTGGTGGGGCTCAAGTACGTGCGACCCCTCGAGGTCGTGCCGCTGCCGCAGGAGGGCCAGCGAGCGATCGTCGTGGCGGGGGCCTTCGTGTCCGCCGAAGAGGGAACGGGCCTCGTCCACATGGCCCCGGCGTTCGGTGCGGACGACTACGCGGCGGCGCAGCAGTACGGCCTCGCCTTCGTGAACCCGGTCGCTCCGGACGGGACCTTTCAGGACACCCGCTGGCCGGAGATCAACGGCAAGCTGGTGACCGACAAGGAAACCAACCGACTGATCATCGAGCGGCTGAAGCACGAGGGGCGGTGGCTCGAGACGCTGCCGTACGACCATCAGTACCCGTTCTGCTGGCGCTGCGACTCGGCGTTGATCTACTACGCGCGCAGCTCGTGGTTCGTCCGCACGACGGCGGTACGGGCCCGCATGCTCGAGGTGAACGAGCAGGTGGGGTGGCATCCGTCCGAAGTGGGGACGGGGCGGTTCGGCGCGTGGCTCGAGAACAACGTCGACTGGGCGTTGTCGCGGGACCGCTACTGGGGCACGCCGCTCAACGTGTGGGAGTGTGACGCCGAGGCGGAGCATCGGGAGGTCATCGGCTCGTACGCGGAGCTGGCGGAGCGCTGGGGGAAGCGGCTGCCGAAGGACTTCGATCCGCACAAGCCGGCGATCGATCAGTTCACCTGGCGTTGTCGCGAGTGCAGCGGGACGATGCGTCGCGTCCCCGAGGTCATCGACGCCTGGTTCGACTCCGGCGCCATGCCGTACGCCCAATGGCACTACCCCTTCGAGCATCAGGCTGACTTCAAGGCGCACTTCCCGGCGGACTTCATCTGTGAGGGCGTGGACCAGACGCGCGGCTGGTTCTACTCGCTCCTCGCGATCGGGGTCAGTGCGTTCGACGCGCTCGTGTACAAGAACGTCATCGTGAACGAGCTGGTGCTCGACGCGCAGGGGCAGAAGATGTCGAAGAGCCGCGGCAACGTCGTGAACCCGTGGGAGGTCATCGAGGAGTTCGGCGCCGACGCCGTCCGCCTGTACTTGCTCGGCCAGAGCCAGGTGTGGCTCTCGAAGCGGTTCGACCGCCACCAGATCCCCGATGTCACCGGCGGGTTCCTGAACGCGCTGCGCAACACGTACACGTTCTTTCAGCGGTACGCGGAAACGTGGACCCCGCCCGCCGACGCGGGCGCCACGCCGTTCGAGAAGCGCCCGGCCGCCGACCGCTGGCTCCTGGCGCGGCTGGATGAGGTCGTGGAAGAGGTCCGCCGGGCCTGGTCGGATTACGATGTGACCGCGGGTATCCGCGCGATCATGGACTTTGTGGGGGAGGACCTGTCGCGCTGGTACGTCCGGCGCAACCGTCCGCGGTTCTGGGCTCCCGACCGAGCCACCGACGTGGTGGCGCTCGAGACCCTGCACGAGGCCTTGGTCACCGCGACGCGCCTCCTCGCTCCCGCCGCGCCCTTCGTGAGCGACTGGATCCACCGGGCGCTGGGCGAGGGGTCCGTCCACCTCGCCCCATTCCCCACGGACCGGGGCCGGCGGGCGCCGGAGCTGCTCCAGGCGATGGGGGCGATCCGCAAGCTCGCCTCCCTGGCACGGGCGGCGCGGGAGACCAAGCAGCTGCCCGTCCGCCAGCCCGTGGCTCGGGTGAAGGTGGTCGTTCCCGCCGCCGTCCGGGGCCCGGCCTTGGCGGACCTGTTAGATATCTTGGCCGCGGAAGTGAGTGCCAAGGACATCGAGGTGGTCGGGTCGGACCACGACCTGGTGCGGCTCAAGGGGAAGGCGGAGTACCGGAGTCTGGGCAAGCGATACGGCAAGGACACCCCACGCGCGGCCGCGGCCGTGTCGCAGCTCACGGCGGACGAGCTCGAGGCGCTGGAACATGGTGAGCCCGTACGGGCGGGCGACTTCGAGTTCCGGCCGGAAGACGTGCTGGTGACCCGCGAAGTGATGAGCGATTGGGCGGTCCAGGCCGACGGTCCGTACGTTGCCGCCGTGGACCCCCGGCTGTCGGAGGACCTGATTCAAGAAGGGTTGGCGCGCGAGCTCGTGAACCGGGTGCAACGCCTCCGCAAGGAGGCAGGGTACGAGTACACGACGCGCATCGAGCTCAGCGTGGCCGGCGCCGCAGAGATCGTGGCGGCGGTGTCCGCGTTCCAGAGCTTCGTCGAGGGCGAGACGCTCACTCGCAAGATCGTCCTCGGCGCCGTACTGGAAGAAGCGGATCTGAAGCGTGAAGTCGACATCGAAGCGCGCCGGGTGACGATTGCGCTCCGGCGCCATGACGGACGAAAGGGCGGTACGCGATAATGCCGACGAAATCCAAACCCAAAGCGACCAAGGGCCTCAACAAGAAGCAGCTCACGCACCTGGAAAAGCGGCTGCTGGAAGAGCGCGCTCGAGTAATGAAGGAGCTCGGCTACTACGATGAGTCCTTCAACTCGAGCCTCCAGGCGTCCGACGGCGACCTCTCGAGCTACTCCTTCCACATGGCCGATCAGGGCACGGACGCCATGGAGCGCGAGAAGGCGTTTCTGTTCGCTTCGCAGGAGGGCCGCTACCTCTGGCACGTGAACCAGGCCCTGCGGCGCCTGTACCAGGCGCCCGACAAGTTCGGCAAATGCGAGCAGTGTGGCGAGGAGATCGGGTTCGAGCGGCTCGATGCGCTGCCGCACGCACGGCTGTGCATCCGCTGCAAGGCGAAGGAAGAAGATGGCAAACGGCGCTAATCGCCGCCTGTTCTGGGGCATCGCGGTGGCGATTGTGGTGGCGGACGTCGTCACCAAATTGCTCGCGGAGTCGTTCCTTTCGCCGATGCGCCCGCTGTCCATCATCGGCGACTACGTGCAGCTCCGGCTCGTATTCAATCAATGCGCCGCGTTCGGGCTGTGTCTCGGGGCCTACTCGCGGTGGATCTTCTTCGGGCTCGCGCTCGTGGCGCTGCTCGTGCTGCGGTCCATGGTGCGCTCCGCGCGTCCCGGCGACCGGATCCGCATCGCCTCGCTCGCGCTCGTGTGCGCGGGCGCGGTGGGCAATGTGATCGATCGCATTCGGAGCGCGCAGGGCGTCGTAGACTTCGTGGACGTGGGGATCGGATCGACCCGGTGGCCGACGTTCAACGTCGCGGACTCGGCGATCACGGTGGGGGCGATCGCTCTCGCGGTGTCGCTCTGGATGGAAGGGCGGGCACAGGAACGAGCGAAGGAGGCCCGGGCGGCCGAGCCCTGATGGCCGCCGTCACCTTCTGCGTCCTTGCCCCCCAGACCGAGCGCCTCGACCGGTTTCTCGCCGACCAGCTCGCGCTCTCCCGTACCGTCGCCGCCCGGATCATCGCCGACAAACGCGTCACCTCGAACGGCCGCTCGCTGCGCGCGTCGGCCCTGCTCGAGCGCGGTGCGGTCGTGAGCGTGGAGCTCCCGGCAGCGGAGCCGCCTCCCCGGACGTACGCCCCCGCGCATCGGGAGCTCACGTTCGCCTTCGAAGACGAGCACCTCGCCGTGCTCGACAAGCCCGCCGGCCTCGTGGTGCACCCCGGGCCCGGGCACTGGGATGACACGCTCGTCAATGTGCTCACCGCACGCGGCACCGAGCTCGCGGCGGGCACCGAAGGCCGGCCCGGAATCGTGCATCGCCTCGACCGCGACACGTCGGGCCTGCTGCTCATCGCCAAGACCGCCGATGCGCACCGCCGCCTCACGCGCATGATCGAGCGGCGCGAGGTGCAGCGCGTGTACGCGGCGCTCGCATGGGGCCATCTCGCGCGCAGCCCCGTGGACATCGAAGCGCCGATCACGCGCAATCCCAAGGATCGCAAGCGCATGACGGTGCTGGCCGGCGGCCGCCACGCGGTGACGCATGCGCGCGTGATCGCCAAGTTCGCCCAGACGGACCTGCTGCGCGTCACGCTGGGCACGGGCCGCACGCATCAGATCCGAGTGCACCTTGCCCACGTCGGTCACCCGGTGGTCGGGGACCGGGAGTATGCGTTCGGCGGGAGCCGACGGGTCACGCCTTCCGAGCGGCAGGTGGCCGAGCGGCTGGAGGCGCTGGCGCCCCGGCAGCTCCTGCACGCCGCCCAACTCGCGTTTCCGCATCCCGTGAGCGGCGCCCGCCTGGTGCTCCGGTCGGAATGGCCCGCCGAACTCATGCCGGCGCTCGCGAACGCGGCGGCCGATCCAAGTTTGCTTGCTCAACGCAACCCCTTGCAGTATCTTGGCTTCTTCGCATCGGATGAGTGACGCCAGGGTCGTCCGACTGCTCCTTTTTCGGGTAGGGCAGCTCGTCTGCGCCGCGGAGGCCGACCGGGTTCGGGAGATCCTCCCCCGGCTCACGCCGACCCGGATTCCCGGGGCGCCGCCCGTGGTCGCAGGCCTGATGAACGTGCGAGGCACCCTCGTCACTGTCGTGGAAGGGTGGCGAGCGCTTCGTCAGGCTCCCCCCCCTGACGAGCCCGCGGCCGAGCCAGGAGGGGGGGGGACATCCGGCACGATCGTGCTCCTCGAAGTGGACGGCGGCAAGAAAGTCCTCGGCTTCACAGTGGATGAAGTGGTGGACCTCCTCTCGGTGGGTGGGGAGGCGCTCGAACGCCGGCAGGCGTTGCCCGGGATCGATCCGACGCTGGTGCGGGCCGTCGGGCGCCGCGCCGGTCAACTCTTCGTGGTCCTCGATACCGACGCGCTGCTAACCCCCATACTGTCTTCCTAGGGAGGCCGTGTGAGCCACAGTGTCCTCGTCTGCGACGACGCCATCTTCATGCGGACGATGATCAGTGACATCCTGGGGCAGGCCGGCTTCGAGATCGTGGGCGAAGCAGAGACGGGATCCCAGGCCGTCGAGAAGTACAAGCAGCTCAAGCCCGATCTCGTCACGATGGACATCGTCATGCCCGATATGGGCGGCATCGACGCGGTGCGCGAGATCGTGAAGCACGATCCCGACGCCAAGATTCTCATGTGCAGCGCGATGGGGCAGCAGGCGCTCGTGGTCGAGGCGATCCAGGCGGGCGCCAAAGACTTTGTCGTCAAGCCCTTCCAGCCCTCGCGCGTGCTCGAGGCCGTGCAGCGCGTCCTCGGCTGACTCCATGGACCTGTCGCAGTACGCCGAGCTGTTCCTGGCCGAGAGCCGGGAACACCTGAGCGCCTGTAACCAGCTCCTGCTCGAGTGGGAGCGCGCGCCCGCGAACCCGGCGCCGGTGGGCGGCCTGTTCCGCGCCGTCCACACGGTCAAGGGCATGGCGGCGACGATGGGCTACGCGCGCGTGACCGACGTCGCGCACCGCACCGAGAACCTCCTCGACCTGCTGCGCCGGGGCTCCCAACCGGCCACCGATGAGCTCCTGCAGCTGTTGTTCCGAGCGCGCGACTCGCTGGAGCAGGCGGTGGAGCTGTCGGTGGTAGGCCGCGAGGACGAGATCGACGTCACGGAGATCCTGGCGGACCTGGACGGGGCCGCGGCGACGCTGACCGGCGTCGGCGGCCGCCCGGCGCCGGCGGGAGGGGTGGCGGAGCAGCCCCAACCGGCTCCCGTGGTCGAGGCCCCCGCAGTCGCGGGCCGCCTCGTGCAGGTCACACTCCGCTCCGAGGCGCCGCTCAAGGGCGGGCGGGCGCTCCTTGCCTTGAAGAGGGCCCAGGCGCTCGGTCCCGTGCACAACGTCACGCCCTCCGAGACGGCGTTCGAGAGTGACGACTTCGATGGACGGTTCAGTTTCCGGATCGAGACTACCGCGCGGGCGGAGGACGTGGAGCGGGCGGTGCGCGGTGCTGGGGACGTCGAGCACGTCACGGTCGGCGGTGAGGAGCGGCGCCCGGCCCCGGCAGGTGGCGCCGCCGCGCCGGCCGCGCCGCCGGGGGACGCCAAGAGCCGGCATATCCGCGTTGACCTGCGTCGCCTCGACGGGTTGATGGACTTGATCGGCGAGCTGGTGACGGTGCGGGGTCGGCTGAACGAGCTGGCCGCCCAGCGGCGCGACCCCGCCGTGGACGACGTCGCGATCCAGGTCTCTCGGCTCTCCACCGAGCTCCAGGCGGAAATCATCCAGGCGCGCATGACTCCCGTGTGGCAGGTGTTCGACCGCTTCCCGCGTCTGGTGCGCGACCTGGCGCGCGAGCTGGGCAAGCAGGTCACGTTCCGCGTCGAGGGCAAGGAGATCGAGCTCGACCGCGCGATCCTGGACGAACTCGGCGATCCCTTGCTGCATTTGCTGCGGAACGCCGTGGACCACGGGATCGAGGCGCCGGCCGAGCGGCGGCGCCACGGCAAGAAGCCGGAGGGCGAGATCGTCCTCAGCGCCGTACGTGAACGGGCGAGCGTGGTGATCAGCGTGTCCGACGATGGGCGCGGCATCGCGCGCGCGGAGATCCTCGAGCGGGCCAAGCGAGACGGTATCGTGGATGCGCACGCCGAGGCGTTGTCGGACGACCAGCTGCTGCGTGTGCTCGCTCGTCCGGGGTTCTCGACTGCGGAATCGGTGACGAGCGTGTCGGGGCGCGGCGTGGGGATCGACGTGGCCATGACCCGCATCCGGGCGCTGGGCGGATCGATCGACATCCGGTCGCAGGAGGGGAAGGGCACGACGTTCGTGCTGCGGCTGCCGGTGACGCTCGCGATCGTGCGGGCCCTGATCGCGGCCGTGGGCGCCGAGCGCTATGCGCTGCCGCTCACCTACGTGTCGGAAACGGTCGAGTTCGGGGTCCAGGCCACGACCATCGTCGAGGGTCGCGAGGCGATCGTGCTCAAGGATCGCGTCGTGCCGCTCGTGCACCTCCGGCGCCTCCTCGGCGTCGGCGGCGACGCCCCGATCCGTTGCCCGATCATCGTGCTCGAGATGGGCGACCGGCGCAGCGGGATTGTCGTGGACGGGATGCTGGGCCAGCAGGAGATCGTGGTGAAGGCGTTCGACGCGCCACAGGGGACCCTGCCGGTATTCAGCGGGGCGACCATCATGGGGGACGGTTTTCCCGCGTTGATTCTCGACGCGGGCGGTCTGCTGTAAGATCTCCGGGGGGGCGGCATGGAGGACGTGCGGGACCTGAAGGAGCTGCAGATCGATGCGCTGCGCGAGGTCGCCAACATCGGCGCGGGCCACGCGGCCACCGCGCTGTCGCAGCTCACCAACCGCAAGATCATGATCAGCGTGCCCCAGATCAACATCGCGCGGCTCGAGGAGGTGCCCGACCTGCTCGGGAATCCGCAGGACGTGGTGGCGGCGGTGTTGATGCACATGCTCGGGGATTTGACCGGGCGGACGCTTTTGATGTTTCCGGAACCGGTGGGGCGGCGGCTGTGCGACATGCTGCTGCGCCGACCGATCGGGACCACGGCGGCGTTCGACGCGCTCGAGCAGTCGTGCCTCAAGGAGGCGGGCAACATCCTGGCGGGCGCCTACATGAACGCGCTCTCCGATTTCATGGGCATGCTGCTCCTGCCGTCGGTGCCGAGTCTCGTGGTCGACCTGTCGGCGGCCGTGCTCACGACCACGTACCTGAATTTCGGGCACGAGCGCGACTTCGTCTTCTGCGTCGAGACCGAGTTCCACATCGACTCGGGCGAGGGGTTGCGGGGCGACTTCCTGCTGCTCCCCGATCTGGCGTCGCTCAAGGCCATCTTTGACGCCATTCGTTTGACCTGACCCGTGACGGCGCCGGCGCTCTCGGAACGCGACCTCGCCGTCCTCCGATCCTTCGCCCGCCGGATCGACCCCTCGGACGCCGGGGCGCACAACAACCTCGGCGTCCTCTACTATCAGAAGGGTCTCGTCGAGGATGCGATCGCGGAGTTCACGCGCGCCCTCGAGCTCGACCCCAAGATGCAGGTCGCGCAGCGCAACCTCGAGATCGCCTATCACGACACCGGCTACTACGACCGGCGCGTCGCCCAGCTCCGCGAGCGGCTGCGCCAGGCGCCCGACGACCGCGAGGCCCGGTGGGAGCTGGGCCGGGCCTACGCGATTCTCGGCGCCCAGGAGGAAGCGGTCGGCGAGTTCGAGCAGCTGCTCGCCCAGAAGGCCGACGACGTTGCTTCCATCATCCAGCTGGGCCTGGCGGAAAAAAACCGCGGCCGCCCCGAGGCGGCCACGGAATGGTTCCTCCGCGGCGTGGAGCTCGAGCCCGAATCCACTGTCGTCCACTTCTACCTGGGCGAGATCTACTACAACCGGGGCTTGAACGCCGAGGCGCTCGCGGCGCTCGAGCGGGCCATCGAGCTCAACCCGGACAACGCCAATGCCCATTACCTGATGGCGTTCGTGCTCGGGGACATGGGCCGGCATCAGGATGCGCGCGCGTCGTCGAAACGCGCGATCCAGCTGAACCCGCCCCTCGCCCGCGCCCAGACCAACCTCTCGCTCGAGCGCTACAACGCCGAGCGCCGGAGTCAGGAGCGACACCAGCGGCTGGTGCCAGAGCCGCAGGTGGTCGAAGGGAACGAGCTCGCGCACTACAACCTCGGGCTCGCGTTCCGGCAGAAGGGCTACTACAACGAGGCGCTGCGCGAGTATCGCCTGGCCTTGGAGCGGGGCGAGGATCGGCGCCTCACGCTGCAGGCGATGGCCGAGCTGCACCTCCTGAAGCACGACTTCGCGGCCGCGCTCGAGCTGTACGACACGTTGCTGCGGGAAGTACCCGACTCTCCCAAACTCTGGAACGAGCGCGGCGTGGTGCTGCATCAGGCCGGCCGCACCGATGAGGCGCTCGCCTCCTACCGCCAGGCGGTGGAGGTCGACGGCAAGTACGTGCTCGGCTGGAACAACCTGGGCGTCGTCCAGGCGCAGGGTGGGGGAGCCAATACGGACGCTGCGATCGAGTCGTTCCGTACGGCATTGCAGCTCCAGGGCACGTTCAGCGCCGCGCGCTTGAACCTCGCGTTGCTGCTCTATCAGCTGCGCCGGTTCCAGCTGTCGCTCGAGGCGTACCGACAGGTCCTCTCGAGCGCAGCGAACTCGGCGCCGGCGTGGAACGGCGTGGGGCTGGTGCTGGTCGAGCTCAAGCGGTTTCAGGACGCGCGCAACGCATTCGTGCGCGCCGTGGAGGCGGATCCCGACCACGCCGGCGCCCACTACAACCTGAGCTTCACGCTCTCCAACCTCGGTGACTTCGACGGCGCGCTCCGGGCCACGAAGCGCGCCCTCGAGCTCGACCCGTATTACGTGTCGCAGAAGTTTGCCCTCACGATCGACCTGCAGTACGAGAAGGCGACGATCGGCATCGCGCCCGAGATTTCGGCGGACGTCACGGCGGAGTCCATCGGCGAGGACTTCAACTTCGATCAGCGCCTCCTGGACAACATCTTCCAGGAGCTGGCGCCGCCCGCGGCGCCGGAGCCGCCCGCGCCCCGAGCCGCGGACGACCCCCTGGCGCTGGCCCGCGACTACGTGAGCAAAGGCCTCATGGACGTGGCCGCCGCCGAGGCCGTGCGCGCGGTGCAGCGGGGCGCGAATCGCGCCGAGGCGGCCGTGCTGATCGGCGACATCTTCGCCAAGCGCGGTCTCCACGGCGAGGCGCTCGAGCGCTATCGTGAGGCCCGCGGGCTCGACCCCGAGCGGGCCGATGCCCGCCTCGGCGAGGTCAAAGCGTTGTTCGCGTTGGGGGGCCCCCGCGCCGACGAGGCCCGGGGCCTGGCCGAAGAGCTGCTGACGCTGACGCCCGACGATGTCGACGCCCTCGTCGCTGTGGCCAAGGGTCGCGCGGCCGGTGGCGACGCCGCCGGGGCGCTCACCGCGCTCCAGCAGGCCCAGACCCGCGCCCCCGCGCGCGCCGATCTCCACAAGCTGCAGGGCGATATTGCGCTGCGCGTCGGCGACAAAGCGGGAGCCCTCGACGCCTACCGCTCGGCCTTGGAGCTCGACGACGGATACGTGCAGGTGTGGCTCGACCTCGGGCGTCTCCACGAGGAGAAGGAGGAATGGAATGACGCCCAGCAGGCCTTCGAGCGGGCCCTGGACGTGCTGCCCACCTTTCACGAGGCGGCGCTCGCGCTCGCGGATCTGCTGCGCCGCTCGGGGCGGGTGCGCCACGCCGTCACCCGGCTCGCCGAGCTGCTGGAGCAGGACCCGTACGACTTGCCGGCCCTTCTGCTGTTGGGGCGCGCGCTGCTCGACGACAAGCGCGACGAGCAGGCCCTGGAGGCCTTTCGCCGCGCGCTCAAGTTCGACCCGGAACAGGTGGAGGCGCTGTTCCAGCAGGGCGTCGTCCTGGCGCGGTTACACCGGTACGGCGAGGCGGTCCAGGCGTGGGAGAAGGTCACGCGGATCGATCCCGGCGGGCCGTTCGCGCAACGGGCGCGCATTCACGCACGCACCGCGCTCGACCTGCAGCACATCTTCGCTCCGGACTAGGACCGCCATGGCGATCGAAGGCCCGCTGCGGGAGCTCGGCATCCACGATGTCTTCCAGCTGCTCGACCTGAGCCGGAAGACGGGGTTGCTGCGCGTCACGTCCGAGCTGCGACACAACGCGGGCACGATCTACTTCGAGGATGGCAAGATCATTTTCGCCGAGATCCGGTCCAACCCGCACCCGCTGGGCGCGCTGCTGCTCCGGACCGGCAAGATCAGCGAGGCCGACCTGGAGCGCGCGCGGGACATGCAGCAGCGTCAGGGCGACAAGCGGCGGCTCGGCGAGATCCTCGTGTCGCTCGGAGCCATCACCCCGCGCGAGCTGCAGCGCCAGGTGCGCTTTCAGGTGGAGGAGGTCGTCTTCGAGGTGATGAGCTGGCGCGAAGGCTACTTCTCTTTTACAGAGGGCCCGCTCACGGACGTGCCGACCGAAGCGATGGTGAGCATCCCAACCGAGGCGCTGCTCATGGAAGGGGCGCGGCGCATCGACGAATGGTCGCGCATCGAGGGGCGGATCCCCCATCTCGGCGTCGTGCCGACCCTCGCCCCGCCGCTGGAGGGCGGGGGAGGCGGGCTCGACCTCCTGCCGCCCGAGTGGGAGATGCTGGCCATGATCGACGGCACGCGCGACGTGCGCGGCATCGCCTCCGAGTTGGGGCGCTCGGACTTCGAGGTCGCGAAGACACTGTTCGGTCTGGAAAGCGCCGGCATCATCGTCCTGTCGGACCCCGGCACGGTCAAACGCGAGCGAACCACGCTCGCCGCCGATCTGGCCGCCCTCGTGGCCGGGGCGGAAGAGGCCCTCGCCCGTCGCGACCTCGAAGGCGCGCGGGGGATCGCCGAGCAAGCGTCGGGCGTGCATCCGCACGATCCCGCCGTGCACCTCCTGCTCGGTCGCATCGCGCTGGCCGCGGGTCGCGGGCCCGACGCGGTGGAAGAGCTGCGACGCGCGCTCCGACTCGACCCGCTGCTCGTGGCCGCGCATCGGATGCTCGGCTTCGCGCTGATCGCCACCGGCCGGTTCGGGGAAGCGGTCGAGCAGTGGGATCAGTGGGAGCGTCTCGCGGCGCGCTCCGAGTCCGAGCTGGCGCACGCGGATGAGGTCGGGCGCGCCAAGGCCGCGGCGCGGACGCTGGCCACGGGCACCGGGACGGGGATCCATGGCTGACGAGATCAAGAAGCTCTCATCCCAGCTGGCCCAGGATCCGGACTCCCTCGTGTTCCTGCGCCTGGCGGAGCTACTTCGGCACAAGGGACAGCTCGACTCCGCCCATCGCGTCGCGGTCACGGGGCTCGAGCGCCACCCCCACCTCGCGGACGCGCACGATCTATTCGCGCGCATCCTCGCCGACAAGCACGACTACGAGCGCGCGTTCGACGAGTGGGACATGGCGCTGCGGATCGCGCCGACCCATATCGGGGCGTTGAAGGGTCTCGCCTTCCTTTATTTCAAGGTCGGCGACGTCGAGCAGGCCGCCGCCCACCTCGAGGCGGCGCAGCGCGCGGCGCCCGACGACCAGGGTGTGGCGCAGGCGCTGGCCCTGGCGCGCGGTGGGCAGGTGCCGCAAGACACACCCGGCACTGCTCCCGCGGCCGCCCCCTCCCCCTCCCCCTCCCCAGCTCCGGTCGAGGAGCCGCTTCCGGCGGCCGCGCAACCGCTGGAGGAAGCGCGCGTGTTCGCGGGCCTCGAGGGCGCGGAGGAAGGGCTCCTGCTCCTCGACGCGTCGGGACGCGTGCTGGGCGGGGCGCTCAAGAACGCGCAGGGTCAGGACGTGACGGACGCGGTCGCCGCGTACCTCGCCGGCGTGTCGCAGGAGGCCGCGCGGACGACCAAGCTCCTCGGTCTCGGGAAGTGGACCGGTGTGGCCGCCGAAGGACGGAGCGGCCACGTGCACCTCACGGCGCCCACGGGCGACGCGCTGCTCCTCGTCGTGCGCGACCGCGCGGTGCCCATGGGCCGGCTGGCGATCATCGCGCAGCGCGCGGCGGGTGCGGCGCGCCGCTGGCTGGAGGCTCACGGATGACGGCGACCGCGGGCTACGGCCAGGCGCTCGACCTGATCACCCGCGTCGGCGGGGTCCGCGGCGCGATGCTCGTCTCCGCCGAGGACGGGATCGTGGTTGCCGAGCAGCTGATGGAGGGGATCAAGGGCTCGGCGGTGGCGGCGCTCGCGGCGAGTCTCGCGACGCGGCTGCGGCGCGCCATGGAAGCGGCCGGCGTGGGGGCGAGCCTGTTCTGGCACCTCCAGGCGGAGGGGGGCGCATTGCTGGTGGTGCCGACCCCGAACGGCATCCTGGTCGTGGCCGTCGCGGAGCCCGACGTGAACGTCGGGCTGGTGCGCCTGGAGTTGCTGCGCGCGGCCGAGGTGGTGGGATGAGCACGCGCGCGGTCGAGCAATGGACCCTCGAGCCGCTGGTCAAGTTCGTGAAGGAGGCGGGCGCCCGGCTCGTGCTCGTCATGACGTCGGCGGGTCAGGTGCTGGCGCAGCACGGGTTCTCGCGAGCCATGGATGTGATGTCCGCGGCGGCGCTCGGGGCCGCGATCATGGCGTCGACGGATGAGATCGCGCGCCAGCTTCAGCAGCCGCCGTTCGCGGCGCTGAACCATCAGGGTGACAAGCACGGGATCTTTCTCGCCGGGGTCAAAACGGGCCGCGGCCGCTTGATCGCGCTCGTCGCGTACGATCTGGACGCTTCGTCGCTCGGGCTGGTCCAGTTATTCTTTGAGCAGCTCGCTGCCGACCTTCAGGCCGCGAGCCCCAAAGACAGCGTGCCCAAGCAGGTGCTGGCGGCGGACTTCGAGCGCGAGCTGAGCGACAGCCTCAACACGCTGTTCGGGAGATAGCCAGTGTCCCTGGTCAACTTCACGACGCGCGAGATCACCTGCAAGATCGTCTACTACGGCCCCGGACGGTCGGGCAAGACGACCAACCTACATTACATCTACGGCCGGGTGCCCGATTCCCGTCGCGGGCGCATGGTGTCGCTCGCCACGCAGACGGACCGGACGCTGTTCTTCGACTTCCTGCCGATCGACCTCGGGCAGATCTCGGGATTCTCGACGCGGTTCCAGCTGTACACCGTGCCCGGCCAGGTCTACTACAACGCGACCCGCCGGCTGGTGCTTCAAGGGGCGGACGGCGTGGTCTTCGTGGCGGACAGCCAAGCGCGCCAGCTGGACGAGAATCTCGAGAGCCTCCAGAACCTCCAGAGCAACCTGCTCGAGCACGGCGTGGACGTCCGCACCATCCCGCTCGTGCTGCAGTACAACAAGCAGGATCTCCCGCGCGAGCTGATCCTCTCCGCCGCGGACTTGGACGACGCGCTCAACTTCCGCGACGTCCCGAGCTTCAGCGCGGACGCGCTCCACGGGCTGGGGGTGTTCGAGACGCTGAAGGCCATCTCCGAGCTGGTGCTCAAGAAGCTCGCGGCGGGGACCGCGGCATGACCAACGCGCTCAATCCCAAGTACTCGTTCGACACGTTCGTCGTCGGCTCGGCCAATCGGCTCGCGGTCACCGCCGGGCATACCGTGGCCGAGAACCCTGGAGCGGCGTACAACCCGTTGTTCGTCTACTCGGGCTCGGGGCTCGGCAAGACGCACCTGCTGATGGCCATCGGCCAAGCCGCCAAGAAGGCCGCCCCCTTGTTGAACATCGAGTATATGACCCTCGATGAGTACGTCGAGGCATTTCACGCGAGCCTGGCGGCGGGGCAGGGCGACACGTTCCGCCGCCGCTTCCAGAACGTAGACGTGCTCCTCGTGGACGACGTCCAGTTTCTGAGTAACCGAAAGGAAATGCAGTCCGAGCTGCTGCACCTGACCGAGGCGCTCCAGGTGGCGGGCCACCAGATCGTCCTGACGAGCGACCGCCCGCCCCCCGAGATCGCCGACCTGGACGAGCGCTTGATCTCGCGCCTGTCGGGCGGCCTCGTGGTCGATATCGGGCTGCCCGACTATGAGACACGCGTCGCCATCCTGCGCCGCAAAGCCGAGGAGCGTGGCGCGCGGTTCGCGCCGGGAGTGCTCGAGACCGTGGCCCAGGCCGCAGCCGGGAACGTGCGCGAGCTGATGGGCGCCCTCAACCGGCTCGTCGCGTTCCAGGCCGTGAACGACACCACCATCAACGCGGAGACGGCGAAGCAGATCCTCGGCCTCGGGAGCGGCGCCGCGGCGGCCGCGCCGGGAGACGGCGGCGCGAAGCCGGCGCCCGGCGGCGGAGCCGATGAATTCGGCGACTTCCTCGCCGACGTGACCGTCACGGTCGGGAAGGCGGTAGAAGCCTGGCGCGCGCGGGTGGGCGAAGCGGTGCTCCGCTGGGAGGGCGAGGGATATCGCACCCAACGACTCGAGGCTCTCCTCGAGGAGGATACGCCCGCGTCCGTCGACAAGGCGATCGCCGGATTCACCAAGGACGTCGAGCGGCTCAAAGAGCTCGAGGCCGAAGTGGCGGAGCTCGATCCGCAGGCCGCCGGGGAGAGCGTGTTCCGCGACCCCGAGCGCCTGTCGGAGGCCGAGAAAGCGGCGGCCAAGGTCCGAGAGGGCGCCGCGCCGCCCCCGGGGCCGTCCGCGGCGTTTCCCCTCGACGCCTACGCCGTCGGTCCGTCCAACCAGGTGGCCGTGAGCGCCGCGCACGCCGTGCTCGAGAAGCCGGGGAAGAAGTACAACCCGCTCGTGCTGGTGGGAAAGAGCGGTCTGGGCAAGACCCATCTCCTCAATGCGATCGGCCTCGAGCTGGCGCGGGGCCGCCGGGCGGTGGTGGCCTGTCTCTCGACGCAGGCGTTCATCGACGAGCTCATCACCGCCATCGACGGGAACCGCGTCGACTGGTGGCGGGCGCGCTACCGCCGGGCCACCGCGCTGCTGCTCGACGACATCCACCTGATCGCGGGCAAAGAGCGCACCCAGGAAGAGCTCTTCAACCTGTTCAACCTGCTCCAGGACAAGGAGCGGCAGCTCGTGTTCACCGCACCGGCCGCGCCCAACACGCTGACCGGCCTCGAAGAGCGCATCGTGACCCGGCTCGAGGGCGGGCTGGTCGCGGAGATCAAGGAGCCCGACCGCGAGGTGAAGCGAGCGGTGCTCGAGCGGCTGCTGACACAGCAGAACGTCACGCCCGACCCCACCCTGGTCGACTACCTGGCCGATCGCCCGGCCGACTCCGTGCGTACGCTGGTCGGCGCGGTGCAGCGGGTGATCACCGCCGCGGCCGCGGGGGACGGGCCACTGAACGCGGGCCTCGCGCGCGAAGTGCTGGAGGGCCACGCGCCGCGCGATACCCGGCGTTCGAGCGGCTTCCGCACGTCGGGGCTCGTGGTCTCGAGCCTCGGCGGCATCAAGAGTCGCGAAAAGATGGTGTGGGAGTGGGCCGACGTGTCGGACCGCGTGATCGAGGAGTTTCGCTGATGGCCATCAAGGGCTCGCTCAAAGAGGCGTCCCTCCCGGACGTGCTTCAGCTGCTGGCGCTGGGGCAGAAGACCGGCTGCCTCTCGATCGCCGATCGCTCCAACTTCGGGTACATCTATTTCGAGAAGGGACGGATCTGCTACGCCTCGATCGTCAACCGGCGCGACCGGCTGGGCGACATCCTGGTGAAACACAATCGGATCAGCCAGGAGCAGCTCCTCGCCGCCGTCCAGCGGCAGACCAAAGAGCATGGCAAGAAGCTCGGCCAGGTGTTGGTCGCGATGGAGGTGCTCTCCCAAGCCGACCTCGAGCGCTACATGCGCGTGCAGATCGAGGAGTCGGTCTTCTACCTGTTCACGTGGACGCAGGGCACGTTCAACTTCGAGGCGGATGTCCGTCCGGAGCGGCAGGACTTCCTGGTCTCGATCAATCCGGAGTCGCTGCTCCTCGAGGGTGCGCGGCGGGTCGACGAGTGGAGCCTGATCGAGAAGAAGATCCCGTCGTTCGATCTGATCTTCGCTCTCGACAAGGACCGCCTCGCCATCAGCGAGGGGAAGCTCACCGATACCCAACAGCGCCTCCTGCCGCTGCTCGATGGATCGCGTGACATGAACCAGGTCATCGAGGATTCGGGGCTGGGGGAATTCGAGATTGGCAAGGCGCTCTACGGTCTGATCACGGCGGGGTTCGTGCACCGCACGGGCCGCAGCGCCTCGGCGGCCGACGCCCAGATCACCGACGCGCGGGTCGAGGAGCATCGCAACCTGGGCGTCGCCTTTTACAAGACCGGCATGCTCGATGAGGCGGCGCGTGAGTTTCGCCGCGTCGCGGAGCTGCGCCCCGGAGAGGCGAACGCGCATTTCTACATGGGCCTGGTGGCGCTGAAGCAGGCGCGCTGGCGCGAGGCGATGGAGACGTTGCGCCTGGCCGCGGAGAAGGGCGGCGGGCGGCCCGCGGTATTCCATAATCTGGGATTCGCCTACGAGCAGATGGGTCGGCTCGACGAAGCGGAATCGGCGTACGCCGAGGCGGCGGGACGCGCGCGCACCGACGCCAAGGTGCACCTCGGGTGGGGCGTGGTGGCCCTGAAGCGCGGCGATTACGCCAGCGCCGCGGGGCGGCTCGACCGCGCGCGCGAGCTGTTCGGTCAGGTGCCGCCCCCGGCCTGGTTCTGGGCGCGTGCGCTCACGGCCGCCGCCGCGGGTGAGTTCGAGGCCGCCGAGGAAGTGGCGGAAGAGGCGGCGGAAGCCTACCCATCGCATGCCGCGCTGCACAACAACCTCGCGGTCCTGCGGGAGCTCTCGGGCGACCTGACCGGGGCAGAGGAGATAGTGCGCGCGGCGCGCAAGAACGAGCCCTCGCTCCCGCAGCTCTCCAAGAACCTCGGCGACTTGGCCTACCGGGGGTCCCGCTACGACGAAGCGTGGGAGGCGTACAACCGGGCGGTGGAGCTCGCGCCCGATCTGGGAGACGATGTCTACTTCAAGCTCGGCAACATCGCCTACAAACGGAGCGAGCGCGAACTCGCGGCCCAACTGTGGCGCAAGGCGCTCGAAATCAATCCGAAGCACGAGCTCGTCAAGGCCAATCTGGACACGCTGAGCGCGCTGTCGTGACGTCGGAGCAGGACGACCGGGCGTTCCGGGCGCTCACCCAGAAGATCACACGGGCGCGGGGGCTGGTCTGCGATTCTTACAAGGACCGCTGCCTGCGTCGCCGCATCGCCGTCCGCATGCGCGCCCGCGGCGTCCATACCTTCGACGAGTACGGCCGCCTCCTGGACCAGGACGTCCGCGAGTACGACCTCCTGCTCGACGCGCTGACGATCAACGTCACCAAGTTCTTCCGGAACGTGGAAACGTGGCGCGCCCTCGAGTCTCGGCTCGCGGCACTCTGGACCGCGCGACGCGGCGAGGTACGCGTGTGGTCGGCGGGGTGCGCGTCCGGTGAGGAGCCGTACACGGTCGCGGTAGCGCTCGCCGAGACGGCGCGGCGCCTCGGGCAGGAGCCGCTCCTGCCTCGGGCGCGCGTGGATGCGACCGACATCGATCGCACGAGCCTGGAGCGCACGCGCGCCCCCGAGTATCCCGAAACGGCCTTCAGCGAGATGCCGCACGAGCTGGTCCGTCGCTACTTCACTCCCGAGCTGCCCCGGCGGCCACTCCCCGAGCTGCAGCGCATCGTCCGCGTCATCAAGCACGACCTGACGAGCGAGCCTCCCCCGGCGCCCCCCTACGACCTGGTCGTGTGTCGGAACGTGGTGATCTACTTCGATCGTGGTATGCAGGAGCGCCTGTTCTCGCTGTTCGCGGATGTCCTGGCGCCGGGCGGCGTGCTGCTGCTCGGGAAGGTCGAGACGCTATTCGGTCCCGCACGGCAGCGGCTCGTGCTCGAGGAGCCGCGCGAGCGCATCTACCGCAAGGCGGCTCCGGTCGCCTGATGCCGCCGGCTTCCCGGATCGAGCGCATCGTGAAGGTGGCGGACTGGGCCGCCGAGCGGGGCGACGCGGTCCTCGTCACGCTGGGGCTTGGGTCGTGCGTCGCCGTCATGTTGCACGACGCGGAAGCCTGCGCCGGCGCGATGGCGCACATCCTCTTGCCGTCGAAGAGCCTGGCGCGCGACGCGACCAACCCCGCCAAGTTTCCGGAGACCGCCGTGCCGCTGCTCGTCGAGCGGCTCACCGCCCTGGGCGCGGAGCCGCGGCGCCTGATCGCGAAGCTGGCGGGCGGGGCGAGCATGTTCGCCCAGCTCATGACGCCCGGATCGGTGCAGATGGGTGAGCGCAACGTCCTCGCCTGCCGTGCGGTACTGCGCCAGGCGGGCATCCCGGTGATGCGTGAGGCGGTGGGGGGTGGAGCGGGGCGCTCCGTGCGGTTTTCGGTCGCGGATGGCCGGGTGGAGATCCGCTCGGTCGGGGCCGATGTCCTCGTCCTCTGATCGTCGGCCCAGCGTGCTGGTGGTGGACGACAGCGCGCTCATGCGGCGCGTGTTGAGCGACGTGCTTGCTGCGGGCGGGAAGGACGCCCCCGACGGCGAGTTCCGCGTGGTCGGGACGGCCCGCGATGGATTCGACGCCGTCCGCAAGGTCCATCAGTTCGATCCCGACGTGGTCACCATGGACCTCGAGATGCCCGAGCTCGATGGTCTCGGCGCCATCGGCTACATCATGTCGGAGTTGCCGCGGCCGATCGTGGTGGTGAGCGCGCACGCGGGACCGGGCACGGGAGCGGCGATCCGCGCGCTCGAGCTCGGCGCCATGGAAATCGTCGCGAAGCCCCACGACGCGAACCGCAAGTCGCTCGAGCGCATGGGACCGGATCTGCGCGCCGCGTTGCGGCGGGCGCTCGCCGCGGACGTCTCGCACGTCTCGGTGATGGCCCGGCCGCCCGTGCCCGCGCGCCGCGCGCCCGAAGCGGGTCTGCGCGCGCGCGCCCGGCTCGCCGTCGCGGTCGCCGCGTCCACCGGCGGCCCGCGTGCGCTCGCCGAAGTGATCCCCAAGCTCGCCACCGGGCTCGGCGCCGCGGTGCTCGTCGTGCAGCACATGCCGCCCGGGTTCACGCGCTCACTCGCCGAGCGGCTGGATTCCCTGTCGGCGCTGCGCGTGGTCGAGGCGGATCACGGGACGCCGATCGTCGCCGACACGGCGTACGTGGCGCCGGGCGATTATCATATGCGAGTGCACCCCGCGACCGACGGCCCGACGATCGCGCTCGATCAGGAGCCGCCTGTCTGGGGTGTCCGGCCGGCGGCGGATCCGCTGTTCCGGTCGGTGGCGCAGGTGTTCGGCGCGAACAGCCTCGGCGTGGTGCTCACCGGGATGGGACGGGACGGCGCCGAGGGCGTGCGCGCGATCCGCTCCGCGGGCGGGGGCGGCATCGCCCAGGACCGCGGCTCGTCGGTGATTGCGGGGATGCCGACCGCGGCCGTGCAGATCGGCGGCGTGGAGTCCGTGCTCCCGCTGACGGAGATCGCGCAGCGCATCGACGCCGAGCTGGCGGTGCGCGGGGCGCGGGCGCGGGAGGGACGCTCGTGAGCCGAGGGTATTTGTTGGTCCGCGTGGACGGAAAACCCTACGGGCTGCCGCTCACCCGCGTGGTCGAGGTCGGCGACCTGGCCGAGGTGCTCGAGGTGCCGCGCGCGCTGGTGGCGATGCGCGGGCTGACGCCGCTGCGCGGGCGGCTGGTGCCGGTCGTGCACCTCGGGGCCCTGATGGGTGATCGCGCGCCGCCGAGCGCGCGCGGCCGCGCGGCCGTGCTCGTCGAGATCGGCGCCGGCGAGGGCGCGCGGTGGGTGGCGCTCGAAGTGGATGACGCGGACGACGTCGTGCGCGAGGCGGCGCTTCCCGTGCCGGAGGGTGAAGCGCTGCCATGGGCCTCGGGCGTGGCGCGCCGGCGCGGCGCGCTCGTCCCGATTCTCGACCTGGATGCCCTGGGGGACCGCATCGGATGACCACCGGCGACGACGTCCAACTCGTCACGTTCAAGGTGTCCGGGCAGGACTTTGCCTTCAACATCTTTCAGGTGGAGCGGATCCTGCGCTACGAGGCGCCGGCGCCCCTGCCCAAGGCGCCGGATTTCCTCGAGGGCGTGCTGCGCTATCAAGGCGTGGCAGTCCCGCTCGTCGATCTCCGGAAGCGCCTGGGCGCGGCGGCGCCGCTGAGGGAAGAAACGCGCACCGTGATCCTCGAGTGGGAAGGCGGGAAGCTCGGCGTCATCGTGGACGCGGTGACCGAAGTGTTGCAGGTCGCCGCGCCGGAGATCACGTCGCCGCCGGGGATCGTGAAGGGTCTCGCCGCGGAGTACATCACCGGCCTCGTCGTGAAAGACGGCCGCACGATCATCGTGCTCAATACCGCGCGCCTGCTGACGTCCAAGGAGAAGCTCTCGCTCGACACCGCGGTGAAGGAGACCGCGACCGCCTGATGGTCGATTCGCCGCTGCCCGCGCTTCGGGCCGAGTACGAGCAGATCGCGCGTCGCCTCGAATCGGTGACCGGTGCGGGGGGAGGCGAGCGCGAAGCGGTGAAGCGCGAGATCATCGCCTACTTCAAGCAGGTCGATGGGCTGATCGGCGACCTGTCGGCGCTCAAGGAAGAGGTGCGCAAGCTGGTCGACCGCTTCAAGCAGGTGTCGGCCTCGACAGCGGAAGCCTCGGCGCCGGAGTTCACGGGGACGCGCCCGGCGGTCCACGCCGACCACATCGGCGCGTCCACCTTCATCGAGAAGGGGTGGAGTCTCATCTCCCTCGGCGACTACTCCGGGGCGATTCAGTCCCTGCAGAAGGCGCTGCACCTCTCGCCGGGCGAGACCCAGGCCGAGTCGCTGCTCGGCTGGGCGCAGATGCT
>Ga0070711_100000022_pt1 | contig 119718 bp, 103 predicted proteins | sample LARL53metaG_FD_65452 | JGI IMG/M metagenome (GOLD analysis project Ga0070711, IMG submission 65452) | Corn, switchgrass and miscanthus rhizosphere microbial communities from Kellogg Biological Station, Michigan, USA - LAR L5-3 metaG | ecosystem: Host-associated > Plants > Roots > Rhizosphere... | reverse complement strand
CTGGCAGGGTGTCCGCCGAGACCGGAAGGGAGCGGGATCTTCGTATTCGAGTTCTGTCGAATGGATCTGTTGGGGACGGCGGCCAGGCCAGTGCTGACCGGGTTCTCGATAGGAGGGTTGAGTGCATTGAACCCGCCAGGGTTATGCGAGGTCAACCTGTCGAAGGCGCAGGGAGAAGCGCTGACAGTATTTGGGGTGTTGCCTTCCTCGAACAATGAGACGGCGGCGATCAACTGCAACTGCTGCATAGGAGAAGGGACAGAGCCGACGATATTCGAGTTGTTCAACGAAGGAAAAGATGCGGCAATCGGAGCGGGAGGCGAAGTAACGTTTGCGCAACCAGACTTCGATCTGCGATTTGAAGGCAACGATGCGGCGCTGTGCACATCGACCAGGCAGAAGGATCAGAACCGAGGCCGGATCTGCTTCCTAGGCGTAGGGTGCTCGCCACCGGCGCCAGAGATCTGCGCGGCGGTGATACCGGCGCCGTTTGTGACGACGCCGACGACGACGGGACTAGTGAATGCGATCTGCCAGGTGACATTGAACCTGGTGGGATGCGGATTCTTCCCGAACGAAGTGACGACGGTATGTCAGGGCTTCGAGGCGGAGACAGGCCAACCGCTGCAGAGACCCGGCAAGACTGTGACGACGGCGGCGACGCTGCAGTGCGACACGAACGGAGACGGGATACCGGATTCGACGATATTCGTGTTGACCAATGTGACGCCTGTCAACTGCAACCTGGTGACTGCTACCATAGCACCGCTTCAGAGCATGCCAGGGACAGGGTTCGACGCGTTCTGCTGCGGCGGAGTGGCCACTGTGACGGTGACGACCACGTTCACGGCAGGAGACAACAACGTGTTCGGCAAGTTCACCCGAGTGAGCACTTGCACGATCAATCTGGGAGTGAGGGCGCCGCTGATATTCAGCGTAACGCCGTCGAAGGGCGACTGCTCGGTGTGCCAGGATCTGCTGGTAAGCGGGGCGTGTTTCTGCGATGCGACGGGAGTGTTCAACGTAACGAGCGTGATCTTCCAGGATACAACAAATCCGGCCAACAAGATCACGATCGGAGTGAACCCGAGCGCGAGCGGACAGATCAAGCCGTTGACGTGCAATCTGTTCGACATCTTCGCGTGCTTCACGTCGGCCAACGCAGGCAAGACGTTCCTGGTCTTTGCAGTAGGACCTGGAGGCACGAGCCGAAACCTGACCGGAGCAGTAACCGGACAGCCCGGAGCGCCGTGTCCGACGGTGGGCAACGAACAGGCATTCCAAGTGACGTTTGGCTGCTCAGGCGAAGCCACTCCTTGCCCGGCGGGCGTGCCGTTGCCCGGCTGCCCTTGCCCAACGGGAGTGCCCGACGGTACTAACGGATGTGTTCAGACGCCGGTCGATTTGGCTTTGGTTAATGGCTGCAAGCTCGATCGTGATGCTGCCGGGAATTTTGTCCTCGATGTGTTAGGAAAGAACCTGAAACCGGGAGCGGACGTGAAGGTAGGATCGATTACGCCGAAGCGCATAAAATTCAGAGAAGTCGATCCTTCGTTTCCAGGGGCCTTTGTCCGAATAACGCTTAAGGGTCGAATCTGCCAGGGTCTGCCTGGAGCAATTGTCGTTACCAATCCATCGCCGGCCCCAGGTGTGCCCGCTGAACCGTCGCAGCCGTTCGCTTGTTCTGAAACCTGCCCGACTAATTGAGCGACGAGGCGTGATTGAAAACGCACACGTCCGGCGCTTCTGATCGTGTTTAGCGCTTTCTTATATACACCCTCTCATATCTGACCAGATCAAACTTCTCGTAATGGTCCTGAACCCAACGCTCGATATCCGCCCGGTGAGTCACAGTGCGAAGACGCGAAACAGCTACGAGTTTCGGCGCCTCGGATTCCATTTCATTCATTATTCCATCCCACCCGTCTAGCCTTCGCGCACCGGCGAAGTTGTCCGCGTCCCAGTCGAGTATCACATAGGGATTCAAATTCGGTCTGTTCAGAAGCACCAGTATCTCGGCCGTCCCGTGAACATAGATCTTGTCATCCGGTCCAAGTAGATTGGAAAGCGGCTTGAACTCCTGGTCCTGGTCCTGGAGCGTCCAGGTGTCCAGGTGGTAAGTCAGAGTTCTGGTCAAGAGCACGATCATTATCGTCACAAGGGCGAGCGCTGGCACATGCCAGTCCTTCACCAAATGCCGGCCCCTTATTTTTATCCAGTCAACCGACGACACAAACCTTCCAGTTCTAACGAAGAACCATCCTGCGAAAATCCCGATGAATGGGAAGAATGGAATCAGGTCGGCGCTCGCCTGAAAATTAATCAAGCAGAAAGCCAGATAGACCAGTGCTGGAATCGCGACGGCGTCTCTGAAAAGATCGGGTCCCGCCAGTTGTGCCCTGCCTTTGAGTTTGTCGCGCAGCCGATCGAAAGTGAATATCACCAATCCGAACAGACTGAGAATAACCAGCGGCCTGTCGTACTTGAAAACTCGGATGATGATTTGCCAGAGTTTTGTTATTGCCTGTCCCGTGCCTGCTTTAGCTTCGGGGCCAAACACGCTGACGTTATAGATGATTGCCCATGCCCAAAGGTCCGAAAGCGCGCCGCGCGCATAGAAATATCCCACCACTACGCCGAGTGGAATTGCTGCTCCGATGATAACTTTGATCGCGCGCAGATCGCGCCAAGTGGTCAGATAACGCGAAAAGATCAATACCGCCGTGCCGGTGAACATCAGTCCCGGCTGCCAGCACAAACAACTGAGCATCGAACAGAGGCCGGCCCAGAAGGGCTTGTCTCTTGCGATCATCAGCAGTGTGAGCATGCCGAATAGGATCATTGACAGCTTCGGCTGCGTTCCTGAGATGGTCATCAGCGCGAAGTTTTCCGGGAGCAGTGGGACGAGGAAAGCGATGAAAGCTGCAAGACGATTGCGAAGGTAGATTTCAGCTACGAGAAAGGTTACTGCGGATAGCAGCCCAACCATTAGAACGTGAAACAGACGCACAGCGATGATGTCTCGCACGCCGATTAGCTTGCCCACCGTCATTGCCATCGCGCTCATATAAGGACCAAGCGGGCCTTTGATGTCGACAACGTCTCGGTAAGGCATCTGTCCGCGCAGGATCGCTTGCGCAATGTAATCGTAAATTGCAGGGTCGCCGCCTTCAGACTGCCGCCACGGGCGGTACGCCAGCATAATGGCTATGCCCAACACGAAAGCGATGACCGCCAGCTTTGGCACAGTTACCTTCTCTGCCAACCCCGGCCAGAGCGCGCGGCGCTCGTGCGCCTCGGTCGCCGTGACAATCGGAGATGTATGTGAGATTACTTCTGGCATGATATCGTCTTTTTACTTTTCCTTGCGGACGTAGATGTCATAACCGTTGATCGGCATCCTCTCGTAGTGTTCGGCTACCCACTCCTCCAATTCAGCACGATGAGTGACGTTTCTCAAACGGGAAATTGCGATGAACTTCGGGGCCTCCGCTTCCATGCCTTCGATCACCGCGCCGAAGCCGCCCGGCGTCTTCGAGGCGATGTAATCGTCCGCTCCGGAGTCAAATGAGATATAAGGATTCAGGTTTGGCCGGTTGAGCAGCAAAAGGATTTCCGCCGTGCTATGAACGTAGATCTTGTCGTTCGGTCCTACGTCGGCAAGTGCGTCCTTGAGCAATTGATTCTGGTATTGCAGGCTCCACCCTTCAAAACGATAAGCCGCCGCGCGAGTCAAGACAGTCAGCAAGATAAACGCGAGCGCGACTCGCGGTAACCAGATGGTCAATCGGCCCACGCTGGCTCGGGCGACGCGGCGCGCGCCGATTAATTGCGCCACTTCGACGAAGAACCAGCCCCCGAAGATTCCGATGAACGGCAGGAAGGGAATCAGGTCGACGCCGCCCTGCATGTTAATCAGACAGAACACCAGGTACACCGCCGGCGGAATCAAGATGGCATCCCTGAACAAGTCCGTTGACTTGAGCGACTCGCGCCACGTGCGCTTCGCTCGCAAGCGCTCGACCGCAAACATCACCGCCCCAATTACGCTCATGCCCAACACCACGACATCCCTCTGGAAGACCCGATAGGTGACGTGCCACAGATGTCCAAGCGCAGCTCCTAACGGCCTCTCGCCGCGGGGAGCAAACACGCTGTACGGATAGATCAGAGTCCATTCAATCAGCGGACCGAAGGCCCCTCGCAGATAGAAATAGAGCGCGGTAAGCGCAAGCGGCACGATCGCTCCAGCAATCACCTTGACCGCGCGCAGATCGCGCCACCTTGTCAGGTACCGCGAAAAGATCAACACCGCCGTACCGGTGAACAGCAAGCCCGGCTGCCAACACAGACAGCTGAGCATCGAAAAAATTCCTGCCCATAATGGACGATCTTTAGCGATGAACAGCATAGCCACCATGCCAAGAATCATCATCGAGAGTTTCGGCTGAGTCCCTTCCAGCATCATGGTCACAATGTCGTCGCGCATCAGAGGAATCAGGCAGGCGATGATTGCCGCCGTGCGATTGCGCAAGTAGCTTTCGGCTACAAGGTATATGACCATCGTCAGCAATCCCACCAACAGGATGTGCAACCCGCGCACGGCGTACACCTCGCTGACTCCGATGACTTTGCCGGCGGCCATAGCAACCGCGCTCAGGAACATGCTGGCCGGTGCTTTCGGATCAATAATGTCTCGATAGGGCATCTGGCCGCGCAGGATGGATTGCGCGATGTAGTCATATATTGCCGGGTCGCCTCTCTCCAATTGTTTGAAGGGGTGATAAGCAAGCGTCAGGCTCGCGCCCAACGCAAATGCCAGGACGGCCAGGTTTCGATCCGGCGATCGCTCGAACCATGCTGACAAGCTAGATCGCAGCCTGAGTGGGCCGCGTGATGCGTTGGTGACTCGAGTGTAGGATTCCCTCTCGGCCATGCTGAACACTTTCGCTCGGCGTTTACGCGCTAGACGTCATCCTCGCCGCCAGCCAGCGACAATTCAAATGGCATCAGGACCCGAAGCATCATTGATTCGTCGCCGCTGTCGGGAACAGGTACAGTCCCGAGACGTTGCGCACTGAGGAGAAGAAATGTCCCGATTGTCAGCGAGAATGTGGGAAGGCGTGGATTCCGCTCGTTTGACTTCATTGTTGCGTGATGATCAGGGCGCGAATTCTACTATACGAAACGCAAAGAAGTCGACCTTGACACTCGATGAAGAGACACTCGAGATGTCGAGCTTGACACATTTTTTGTTGCGCATAACAATCAGCCGCTTATGATGGGCCCACCGGACGGAACCACCATTCCTCAAAAGCAAAATCAATCGAAGACTCGACGGACACGAATTCATTTCAGCGGCGAGTCGCACTCGTTGATTCCGACCGTCTGCGTTCTTCTTTTAGCGGCGTTGATCATGCTGCCCGTATTTATCAGAGGCTTCCCTGCCGGGTTTGACGCGGTCAGGCATTACCGATGGACGGCACAGTTCATTGACGCTATCCGGGACGGCGCCCTTTATCCTCGATGGCTGCCAACCGCAAACAACGGTTTGGGAAGCCCGGTTCCGCTCTACTATCCGCCCTTCCCCTTTTATGTTTCGGCCGCCTTTGGTGTGGTAACGAAGAATATACTCCTCGGGATCGAGTTGAGCTGCTGGCTGGCGCTGGCGCTTTCGGGTCTCGGAATGTTCGTGCTTGCCAGGCCGATGATGTCAACCAGCGCGAGCTTGGTTGCCGCAGCAATCTACATGTCTGCGCCCTATCATCTGCTCGATCTCTATCAAGGCGCGACTGTATCTGAATTCTGGTCGCTCGCCTGGATTCCATTCCTTCTCGATGCGTTGCGACGCGTCGTCGCGGCTCCGAAACCGCGGACGATGGGATATCTCGCGTTTGTGTATTCGATGCTCCTGCTGACGCACGTGCCGGTGAGTTTCCTGGTCACGTTGACTCTCCCAGTTTATGCATTGTTGCTCACGCGTGATCTGCGAGCGTTGACTCGCGTCGCATTAGCTCTCGGATTAGGCGCCGGTATTGCAGCCATCTTTGTAGTCCCGGTCATATTCGAGACACGTTATGTCGGACTCTTTTTCAAGTTTGATTATCGCGACTACTTCTTATTCGAACATCTTAGAGTCGCGCTTACGTCGACTCGATTTCCGAAGGACTCGTCTCTGTCGAGTTACTTGCTCGATACCGAGCTGGTGGCCTTTTCAACGCTCGCTCTCTTCGTGGTCAGTTCCGTGATCCTTTGGCTCACTTCTCGATCTGATCAACGGGCTCTTAAATGGCGCGCGACTCAACAAGCCGTTTGGATGGTGACCTGTGGCAGCTTTTTGATGTCGACCCGGCTCACAGCTCCGATCTGGAAAATGGTTCCCGGACTTTCTTTTCTGTTCTATCCCTGGCGATGGCTCGTAGTCGCAACCGCCGGCGCCGCATTCTTTGCCGCTTCGTGCATGCGAATGATCAAGCGACACCCGAGTTGGCAATCGCTCAACATAGCTGCATTAGCGCTTGTGATTGCGTTCAATTTGTCGGTCAGCGCACTAATGGTCTGGCGAGCGCCGTACGACCGCGCCGCACTTGAAGGTGGGCTCGCTCGCAAGGACGCGCGCGAATATCGTCCTGTTTGGTGGGACGGTCAGGTTCGCGAAGAGTGGCAATCTCCCGCGCACATTGAGAGCGGAAGTTGCGAGGTTCAAGCGCTTGATGATGCGGGGATCAAACAAAACTATCTGGTGCGCGCAAACTCGGAGTCAGTCGTCACTCTTCGGCCTCTGTATTTTCCGGGATGGGTCGCTCGCGTAGATGGCTCGAAGGAGCAAATCGCGCCGAGTGCCGAAGGTAACATTCAACTGACAATTCAGCCGGGCGAACACTCGCTTGCGCTGAGCTTTGAGGATACCTGGCCCCGCACATTTGGTAAGCTTGTTTCGGTTCTTAGCTTTGCTTGTGCCGTTTTTTTGTTTGTCAGGCGAAAGAGAATGCGCCCGGATGATTCGCACCAATTGAGCCAGTAGGCGCGCGGAGTATCGAGACACCGCGCGCCGGCCAGCAACTTACTGAGAAGCGGGCTTGTTGAATTTGGCGTCGTCAACCGGAACGTTGTTCTTGATCTCGTCCATCTTGATGTTCAGAGTGAAAGCAGATGTGACCTGACGAATGCTGAATGGCATCTTCACGCCATCGACGTCCCTATAGTCTTCGAGGAACACTTGAATTGCCTGTTTGCCTTGCGGACTTTCGCGTTCGGCATCTTCGCGAAGGATCAAACCAGTTTGCGTATCGAAGTACCAGGTTTCGGCGCTGCTTTCCGCCGGCGTACCTTCAAGGACGTACACTTCCTTGTCGCCAACTTTGTCAGTGCCTTTGACCACGATCTTCGGGTAAAGCTGCTTGAGCTTGATGGACTTGTGAAACTCCGCGTCCAGTTTCGTTGCAGCAAGCTCGGCCCCGCTCTTCTCACGCAGTCCGTTTTGCGGATCCGATGACCATCCGGTCTTCCCGTCGAAAACTTCCTGCACGACTCCGTAGCCGGCGACGTTGATTGTGGTCGCCGTCTTGTTCGGCGCCTTGGCGTAGATTTCAGCCGTTCCGCTCGCGCCGAATGCAGGAATCTCGAACGAGCCTTTTGCGACGCGAGAGGTTTGTTTTTCGACTGCGGCCTTGCCGCCGATAGCCTGCACGTACTTGTCCAGGATTTGATCGACCGTTGGGAGCTTTGCAGCCGGCTTCGGGTCAGCTGCGGGTTTTTGCTGATTGCCTTGCGCGAAAGTTGCAACTGCGATGGCGAGGCAAACGAAAGCGATTGCTGGTATGCGTTTCATAGATTTCCTTTCCTAGAGCGCGGCCGTGGCCTTCCGCTCTTTCGACTGCTTGTTGATTTGTTCGATTGCCGCATCGAGTTGAACATCGCGACCCTCGAGTAATGAACGACGTGTGAGCTTCACTTCGACATCGGGCGCGACGCCGCGCCCTTCGATAAGCGTGCCCTTGGGAGTCTTGAAGTCTCCGATTGCATATTGAAACAACGCGCCGGTGGGCAGCTTTTGAAGAACTGACGGCAGCGCTGCTCCAGTTGTTCGCTCACCCACAACCAGAGCGCGCCCATTCTCCTGCATGCCGCCGGCGAAAATCTCGCTCGTCGACGCGCTTCCGCCATCCGTCAGAATCACGACAGGACCAAGATAAGCGTTTTCCCGCGGGTTCACCGCGAAGTTAATATGACCCGATCGCATATGCATCGTCCCCAGCGAGATCTGTCTTTTTTCCAGCTCTCTGGCAATTCCCGAAGCCATGACGCCCACGCCTCCCGGATTCCCGCGAAGATCAATGATGATGCCGGGCGCATCAGTCATTCCACGAATTGCGGCGCGAACTCTGTCCGTCAACGAGACGACAAACACATTGAAGCGGATGTAGCCGATTCCGCCGGCCACTCGCTTTGATTCGAACTCGGTGTATTGCGGCGGAAAATTGCCAAACCGCGGGGACATTTCGCCTTTCAACCGTTCGCGAACAATGCTCACGTCGTGCGGTTGATTGAGCTGATCCAAATAGCTGATGCGCACAGTTGTTTCAGGATCGCCGCCCACCCGAGCGAGCAACGCTCGGGTGATTCGCAAAGTAGTTATCGCCGGCGACTCTTTGCTCCTGGCGAATGATTCGATGACCTTTTCTGTTGTCGAATCGTCGATCTTCGTTATGGCGAAGCCCGGACGCAGACCGGCCATTGCTGCTTTTGAGTTCGAATCAACTCGAGTGATCGCCGCTTGCCCATCGATTAACCGAAGGTCGATTCCAATGCCGCCGGCCTTGGGTTCGGGCGAATCATCCTGGACTATCGCTTCGGGTGGAATGATGTTGAAGTGCGATTGATGGAGCTCGCCAAGCATCTGCCGAAGCACATCGTAAAACTCGTTGTCGGTCTTGGCCGCTTGCGCGCGAGGTTCGTATTGCTCGCGAACTTTGTTCCAATCCAGCCCGCCGAGAGTCGGGTCGAAGTGTTTGTCCCTGACCGTGCGCCAGACTATGTCGAAACTCTCTTGTCTCGCGCTGGGTGCCGGCGCGGGAGCTGCGCTTGCCGAGCTTCGCAAAACCTGTGCGGGCGCGATGACGCTTAGCAGCACCATCAGCGAGATGACCGACATTATTCTCTTCACTTATTAGTCTCCAGGTAAACGGATCAAGCTGTTAAGACCGATTCCTTTGTACGCTGATTCGCCGACGAAGTTCTCAGTCACCTGATGAGCGTCTTAAGTTTAGCTCACGGCGGGCAGAACTAACAAACAAAGGAAACCCGCGCGTAGTTGTTTAGCGCTGTGTGGCCGACTAAAATCTCCTTTGAGAGTGTTCATTATGACGGCGACGAATTTGAATCAGGCGGAAAGAGAGCAACTGATCGCAGATGAATTCGGCGTGAATGCGGATTATGTGAGCGATCTTCTTTCGCAATTCGAACGCGACCCTTCATCGGTTGACGAAGAGTGGAGAGCTTTTTTTGATGAACTGATCAGCGACGGTCGCGTCGCGCCCGCACCGAAACAAGCTCCGCAAAGGGGACCCGACGTCGCTTCGTCGATACAACCGACTTACGATTGGGCCGACAAAGGCGAGAGTGGGACGCATCGAGTCGACGCGGCGGCCGCGTCGCCCACACTCAGGGCAACACCTGTAGCTGCGAGCCCCGCTCCGACTCAAGCGCTGGAAGCGGCAGTGATTGAACGCATCCCGATTCGCGGGCCGGCTCTTCGCATTGCGGAAAACATGGAGGCCAGTCTCGCGGTGCCCACTGCGACATCGCAGAGGCAAGTCCCGCTTAAGCTGCTCGATGAAAATCGCCGGCTCATCAATCAGCACGTGGCGGCTTCCGGCCGCAAAGTTTCTTATACCCACATCGTTGCTCAAGCAATATTGAAGGCCCTCGAAAAGTTTCCGCAGCTCAACGACGCGTTTGAAGAATCGGACGGCAGCGCGTATCGAATTCGACAGCCGCACGTCAATTTTGGAATCGCCGTAGACGTCACAAAGAAGGACGGCACTCGCACTCTGCTCGTTCCAAACATGAAGAACGCCGAGAAGTTGTCATTCTCGCAACTGCTCGACGCTTATGACGACATAGTCAGGCGTGCTCGAGAGGGAAAGCTTCAAATCGCAGACTTTCAGGGAACGACCATTAGCTTGACCAATCCCGGTACGATTGGGACCACCGCATCGAATCCGCGATTGATGGCCGGCCAGAGCGTCATCGTCGCTACCGGAGCTATCGCGTATCCCCCGGAATACCAGGCGATGTCGCCCGAAGGTCTCTCACGCATCGGAATCAGTAAAGTGATGACAATTACCAGTACTTACGATCACCGCATCGTACAGGGCGCGGAGTCCGGGGCCTTTCTCGCGCTGATTGACGAACTGTTGCGTGGACAGCACGAATTCTACGATCAGATATTCGCGGACCTAGGCATTCGCTACCGGCCTTATCGATGGTCGATCGACGTCAACCCGGCGATACTCGGCGAAGAACGCCGCCGCGACGTCGTTCGCAAGCAGGCCCGCGTGTTCGAGCTTATCAACGCGTTTCGAGTTCGCGGCCACTTGATCGCCGACCTCGATCCACTAGGTTGGCAGAAGGTTCAGTATCACCCCGAGCTCGACATCGAAACTTATGAGCTGACGATCTGGGACCTCGATCGCCAGTTCATTACCAGCGGAGTCGGGGGCGCGAAGACCGCACCCTTGCGCGAGATCGTCGATCAGTTGCACGAGTACTATTGCGGCAAGGTCGGCGTCGAATATCGCAACATCCAGGTACCCGAAGAAAAGGAGTGGATTCGAGCGCGAGTCGAAACCAAAATGCCTCCTGTTCCTGTCGAAGTCAAGAAGCAGATTCTGTGGAAACTCATTTCAGCCGAGCTTTTTGAAAAGTTTCTTGGCATCAAGTACCTCGGTCAGAAGCGATTCTCCATCGAAGGCAACGAGACGGTCATTACGGTGCTCGATCAACTCATCGAAGGCGCCGCTCGTCGCGAGATCGACGACATCACCATCGGCATGGCGCATCGCGGCCGCTTGAACGTGATCGCAAACGTCATCGGAAAGTTCTGCGAGCGCATCTTCACAAGCTTTGAAGGATCGATTCATCCGAACTTTCCTCACGATCAAGGCGACGTCAAATACCATCAAGGCGCGAGCGGTGTGCGGGAAACTTCCGACGGTCGTGAAGTCGCGCTTGCGGTCGTCCCCAACCCAAGCCATCTCGAATTCGTCAATCCGGTCGTCGAGGGAATCGTTCGCGCGAGACAGGACATCGAAGGCGAGCGCTCGAGCAAACTGGCAGTGCTGCTTCACGGTGATGCCGCGTTCGCAGGCGAAGGCATCGTCGCCGAGACACTAAATCTCTCGCAATTGCCCGGTTACACCACAGGCGGCACGATTCACATCGTGGTCAACAATCAACTCGGTTTCACCACGCCGCCTGAAGAAGGGCGCTCGTCGACTTACAGCACAGATATCGCGAAGATGATTCAGGCGCCCATCTTTCACGTGAACAGCGACGACGTCGAAGGTGCTTACAACGTTATCCAGATCGCGTTGGATTACCGCCAGACTTTCAAGAAAGACATTGTGATTGACGTGATCGGATTCCGTAAGCTCGGTCACAATGAAGGCGACGAGCCTTCCTACACACAGCCGGTGATGTATCAGCGCATTCGCGAGCATCCGGGCGTTCGCGCGCTGTATGCACGCAAGCTTGTTGCTGAAGGCGTGATGTCCGAAGAGGAAGTCGCGACCCTGATGGAAGAGAGAAACCGCCGGTATGAAAACGCGCAGATCGGGGCGAAAGCGATCGTTGAAAAGCAGGGCTCTCAGGTTGTGATTCACGAGCACGAACCTGAAGCTGAAACCGTTGAAGTGATCGAGACCGGCGTCGATCAGGAAACGCTTCGAACGATTGCGCACGCGATCACTACCGTGCCGCGCGGATTCAATCTAAATCCCAAGATCGTCGGCTTGCTAACTCGGCGCGCGAAGATGGTCGAAGGAGCAGCGAACGTCGATTGGGGCATGGCCGAAGCGCTCGCATTCGGCTCGATACTGGGCGAAGGCACAGCGGTGCGGCTCACGGGTCAGGACACGGTTCGAGGAACGTTCAGTCATCGCCACGCGGCCTTCACCGACACGCAAACGGGCGCTGAGTGGGCGCCGCTCTCTCAGCTTGGCGAAGGCGCGAAGTATGAGATTTACGACAGCCCTTTGTCCGAAGCAGGCGCGCTCGGATTCGAATACGGCTACAGCGTCGCGTCGCCATCGGCTCTCGTCTTGTGGGAAGCGCAGTTCGGAGACTTCATCAACGCAGCGCAGGTTATCGTCGACCAGTTCATAGCTTCAGGAGACGAGAAATGGAATCAACCGACCGGAATCGTGTTGTTATTGCCGCACGGCTACGAAGGCCAAGGCTCCGAACACTCGAGCGCCCGCCTCGAGCGCTTCCTGCAGTCGTGCGCTGAAGGAAACATGCAGGTAGTGAATTGTTCTACTGCTGCTCAATACTTTCACGTACTGCGTCGTCAGGCCAAACAAGCCAAACAAAAACCAAGCAAGCCTCTGATCGTGATGACCGCAAAGAGCCTGCTTCGCCTTCCCGAAGCCGCTTCACCGATCGATCAATTCACAACCGGCGGCTTCCAACCAGTGATGTCTGACAAACTTCAGTTTGACGACGCGCCCAACGAAGTAAGTCGAGTGCTCTTATGCAGCGGTAAGGTCTATTATGACTTGATCGCTGAACGCAAGAAGCTCGAAGACTCGATTACAGCGATCATCCGCCTTGAGCAGTTCTATCCATTCCCGAAGAACATGTTGGTCGACGAGCTCTCGCTTTATTCGGGCGCGACTGACATTCGATGGGTTCAGGAAGAGCCGCAGAATATGGGGGGCTGGAGTTTCATGGAGCCCCGCCTGCTTCGACTGCTCAGTTCCAAACAAACACTTCGCTATATCGGCCGCGCAGCGAGCCCGAGCCCGGCTACGGGCTCGCACACGATTCACCAGATGGAACAACAGCGATTGGTAAAGGATGCGTTTTAAAGAACGACGAATTTCCGTTTGATGGTAGTCCATCGATTTACGAGTCCTGGTAATGTGAAATCAATCGTATCTCGAGAGCCTCGTACAATCGATAGTCAGCTCTTGATCTGGCGATTTTTCTGCCATCGCGTTCAATCGGCTTATTGACGTACGTCTCGCCATCAATGATGGCTCGTAACTCAATTCCTTTAACAATCGTCGCGTTCGCGGGGATCGGGAACGTTTTTCTGTGCAGTTTACCCGGTTCCAACCGGTCTCCGAGGGAAAACTCTTCCTCACTGATCTTGGCCCCGTTAGCCTCAAAGAACGCCACTTTCGCCACCACCCGCTCGACTTTTCGGAATGGGCTCTTGCGGAGATCGATTCGTATGACAACCTCACGGGTGTACCGGCCCTTATCCTTCTTTCCTTTCTCAAGCGATACGGTCCACCGTATGTCCTGTCCCCAGTCGAGCACTTGTCGGGCTGAAACAGCTGCGGATGAAATGACGAGTATAATGGTCGGGGCGATAAGAAATTTCCTAATCATCGTAGTAATCTCGGTATTTGGTTTCTCCGCCGGTAAACGCGTTCGGCTCCTTCCCTTCACTTAATAGAGCTTGGATCGCTTGGCGGGACGACGACCTCTCGGCGCTCAACGGATTCGAGGTGGAGCGTAATCTTTTGAATTTGTTCAGTGCTGTATTGGGTTGCGCGTTCCGCAGTTATTACTTCGTATGTAAATCCGCCCTTCGTCGTGTCGCTTGCCTTCACCGCCACGTTTACCTCGATGTCGCACTTTCCGACATGAAACAGGGGCTGTTCTCCAGCGGACCGGCGTTCGTTCTCCGCTTCGAGAAGTTGATGGCGGAGATCCCCAATGAGTTGCTGGAGATTGGGAGCCTGTGTATGTAAGGCATCGGACCGTCGGGCATACCATCGGTACGCTGCAACAGCGATGAACGCTGCCCCCATCAATAGCAAGATGAGCGTGAGTGCATCAATACGGAGCATCTTTTTAGTCGCTTTCATGATTCATGGATCACTTCTTAAGGAGATTCGGATACCTAGACAGATACAACTTTAGAAACTTCGAAGAGATAGCATAGCCGATACCTGTGCTTATGTACGTGTCGATCGTGTCAATCAATTCTGTTGTCATATCACCAATGTTGACGCCCATGATTTCAGCTCGCATCGTCACTCCCGTAGAGCCTGATCGTGCCACGTCGATGCGCTTTCGATGTTCTTGGAGGGCTTGATTGATTCCACCCTCCCGAGTCGTCACGATGCCAATGAGCTCACCACTTGAGTTGAGGACGGCACCCCCGGAGTTGCCTTTATTGACCGGCGCCTCGAGGCAAATAACATCGCCTGCACCTCTGAAGCCTGACACATACCCTTTGTGGGTCAGCATCGCGCCCGCATCAAGCGGATAGCCAGAAAAGATGACATCGGAGCCAACAACGGGAATCTCTTGCTGGCCCGGAAAAGGGACCGATTGAATATGGATTCTTGGTGCCTCAACAAGGCGGAGGACCGCGAAGTCTTGGTCGTAAGGAGACCTGTCAGTCTCAGACGGAATAGATATGAGCCTTGCCTGAATCGTTGTGCCGTCCCAAAGGACGACAACAATCTTGTTTGAGGGTGTGAAGCGAACCCTGTTCTCCGATCGCTCAATCAGAGCCACAACGTGAAAGTTGGTTACCACGTGTTGGTCGTCAAGAAAGAAACCGGTGCCGGCCGAGTTGATATCAGTCGCGAGAACTTGAACACAACTCTCACGTGACTTGGCGATCGCATCCGACTGGCTAGTCAAAGGCTTCACGGCCGTTGCCCTGGCGGTCTTACGCGTCTGCGCGAGTCCAAGCGCACTCGCTCCGCTAGCGAGCAGGATTGTCGCCAAAATCAAGACGGCTAGTCGCGTAGAGATTCTGATTGAGTGATTATGCAATGATTCCTCTTTCATGATCGTTCGTATCTTCGGCCAGCATGAATAGCGCTTCGCCATCTCGAAGATTTGCTTCCACATGGTTGATTATGCGGCTTCCAGTCTTGCGAGAATCTCTAGTGTTTCGAATTTCAAGCGGTCAACCTCTTCCTGCTCTTCCGCCATCTGCTGTCTAATGCCGTCAACTTTCTTTATGTATTCAATGACAGCTGCTTTGTAATCTGCAGGCTCGATCTCGGCCGCATCAAATGTCTTAGCTTCACGCATAACTACCTCCATTGCGCGATTCGTCTCCGATATTCACGCCAACATCCTACATTATCTTGACGGAGATTTCATTGGATCACTACTCGAGAAAGTGCTCTGCGTATTCCTCGGACCTCGCACTCAAATTGTTGCTCATTATCGCTCTCGCGCAGGAGTTCCATCGAAGAATCGCATCATCATTCCCGGTGGGGCGGATGGCTTCTGCTTTTTCGAACCACTCCATCGCCTCGCGAAAAAAGTCGTAAGCCGCGTAGCTCGCGCCCGGTGAGCCGTTCGCAAGCCTCGCCTTTGCTCGGCGCTCCAAAACGATTCCCGTATAGTAATCCCGCTCGTAATCGCTGCTCAATCTACTGAGCACCTCCTGGATCTGGGTGTCTCCAATCGAGTAGCCCTTGGCTAAGCGGTCGGTCATCGCCAGCAGCAATGTCACCAGAGCTTGCTGGTTGTCCGGTTCGACTTGAAGAATGTCCAGGCAGATGCTTTGGGCGGCGCCCGGTTCGTTCAGTAATCGATATCGCATCGCTTTGTCGAGCGCCGCTGAGATCGCGTCTTTGTGTAGAGGTTTAAGGTCGAACATGATCTAACTCCTGCTGTTAATCAGTCAGCGCCTGTATGGGCGGCCCTCCGTGGCCGCCCCTCAGTGTTGCGCGAAGGCATTTCCGCCGATTCAGGGGCGGCCACCGAGGGCCGCCCTTACAAGCATGATGGCAACTAGGCGTCGCCGCCCGACTTGTCGCGGCGAAACAATTGCACGAGTCGCGCGACCGGGTCATAAAACTTGCCGACCACTCGCTCCTTCAAAGGAATAATCGCGTTGTCCGTAATGGTGATGCTCTCGGGGCAGACCTTCGTGCAGCACTTGGTTATGTTACAGAAGCCAACGCCCATCGTATCTCTCAATTCCTCGAGCCGGTCCTCAGTGTCCAGCGGGTTCATCTCGAGCGCCGCCACATAAACAAGAAACCGAGGCCCGATGAACTGCTGATGCATGTTGTGTTCGCGCAAAACGTGACACACGTCCTGACACAAGTAACATTCAATGCATTTGCGAAACTCCTGAACGCGGTCGATGTCTTCCTGTTTCATTCGCCACGTGCCGTCCTCAGCGTCCGGCCCGCGAGGCTTGAACTTCTTGATGCGTTTCTTTACCTCGTAGTTCCAGGACACATCAGTTATCAGATCTTTTACGTGAGGGAAGGCCTTCATCGGTTCGACCGTCACCGGCTGATCGATGCGAAGTTGGCTCAGTCGAGTCATACACATCAGCTTTGGCATGCCGTTCACTTCAGCCGAACACGAACCGCACTTTCCCGCCTTGCAGTTCCATCGCAGCGCCAGATCGTTCGCCTGATCGGCCTGAATTCGGCGAACGGCGTCCAACACCACCATTCCCGGAGCGGTTTCGATCGTATAGTCGACGAACTTTCCTTCGCCGGCGCTTCCGCGCCAGACCCTGAACGTGGCTGTAGGCATCAACCCATCTCCTGTATCACCTGCTTGAGCTCGACGGGCATTTCTGGAATCGACTCTCGCAAGACTCTCATCGAGCCGTCAGCGTTTTTTCTGACTGCGACGTTGATCTTACCGAACTCATCGCTCTTGGAAGGATAGTCGTCGCGGAACTGAGCGCCGCGACTTTCTTTCCGCTCAATAGCCGATCGGGTGACCGCTTCGGAAACGGTCAATAAGTTTGAAAGGTCGAGCGCGGTATGCCAACCCGGATTGTATTCGCGATTACCAGTCACGGCGACGCTTGCGGCTCGCTGCCACAGGCGTCCGATGCCCTCCAGCGCGCGCTGCATCTCGTCTTCTCTTCGGACGATGCCGACCAGTTCCTGCATCATCTCCTGAAGCTCTAATTGGATCTTGTAAGGCCCTTCACCCTGGGTCCCGTCGCTGCGTTCGAATGGTTCAAGCGCCCGCCGCGCTGCTTCTTCAATCAGAGTGCTATCGATCGCGCCGGCGCCGTGATCCCGAGCGAACTTAGCTGCATACTCACCAGCACGTTTGCCGAAGACCAATAGATCCGATAGTGAATTCCCACCGAGCCTGTTTGCTCCATTGATGCCGGCCGCGCATTCGCCCGCCGCGAACAGACCCGGCACCGCCGACATCTGAGTATCGGCATCGACGCGGATTCCTCCCATGACGTAATGAGTCGTCGGCCCTACCTCCATCGGTTGTTGTGTAATGTCGATATCAGCGAGTTGCTTGAACTGGTGATACATGCTCGGGAGCTTTCTCTTGATGTGCTCTTCTGAGTTCTTGAGTCGCTGCCTTATCCACGAAATGTCCAGGTAAACGCCGCCGTGCGGACTGCCGCGCCCCTCTTTCACCTCGCGAACTATGCAGCGGGCCACGTGGTCGCGAGTGAGAAGCTCCGGCGGACGGCGGGAGCTCTTGTCACCCTGGCAGTAGCGCCAGCCTTCTTCCTCACTATCCGCAGTCTGCGTCTTGTAGTTGTCCGGGATGTCGTCGAACATGAACCGCTTGCGCATGCTGTTGAGTAGAACGCCGCCTTCGCCTCGAACGCCTTCAGTAACTAAAATTCCACGAACGCTCGGAGGCCAAACCATCCCTGTCGGATGAAACTGAACGAACTCCATATCGATCAGCTCAGCGCCCGCGTGATAAGCAAGCGCGTGCCCGTCGCCGGTGTACTCCCAACTGTTGCTCGTAATTCTGAAAGCGCGCCCGATTCCGCCCGTGGCCAACACGATCGCTCTTGCTTTGAACAGTCGAAAGCGGCCGCGCTCGCGATCGTATGCGAAGGCGCCTGTGACTCGATCGCCATCTTTGAGCAGGGTCAGGACTGTGCACTCCATATGAACGTCGATGCCCTGGTGAATGCCGTGATCCTGGAGCGTGCGGATCATCTCGAGGCCGGTGCGATCGCCAACGTGAGCGAGGCGCGGGTATCGATGGCCGCCAAAGTTGCGTTGAAGAATCTTGCCGTCGGCGGTGCGATCGAACACTGCGCCCCAGGCTTCGAGCTCGCGCACTCGAGCCGGCGCTTCTTTCGCGTGAAGCTCAGCCATTCGCCAGTTGTTGACGTATTGACCTCCGCGCATCGTGTCCGAGAAGTGAACTTTCCAGTTGTCGCGTTCGTCGACGTTGGCGAGCGCGGCGGCGATTCCGCCCTCGGCCATCACAGTGTGAGCCTTTCCAAGCAGCGACTTGCACACAAGTCCGACTGACACTCCCGCGGCCGAAGCTTCGATTGCGGCTCGCAAGCCCGCCCCTCCAGCTCCGATTACCAGCACGTCGTGCTCGAATGTCTGGTAGTCGGGCATCAGAAGATTCTCCTATCCGTCCAGATACCCATCGAGCAGAGACGAACATAGATGTCGGAGAACGCCACCCAGAACAGGCTCATCCACGCCCAGAGCATGTGCCTTCGGTTGAGACAGCTAACGCAATTGTAAGTTCGTTGACGCACTGGCATCTTCGAAAGCTGATCGCATCCGCCTCCAACCAGGTGCCGAAGCGAGTGACAACTCAACGTATAACCGCCGAGAAGAATTGCGTTGATAGTCAGAACTATTGTGCCGTAGCCGATGCCGAATGCAGTGTGCCCGGTCGCCGCGTCTGTGAACCACATTGCTTTCCACGCATCGTGTAAAAGGATGACGATGAACACCAGCGCCAGATAAAGAAAGTAGCGATGAATGTTTTGTAATATGAGCGGGAACGAGCGCTCGCCCCGGTAATGTTTGCGTGGCTCACCTACTGCGCAGGAAGGAGGGTCAGCCCAAAACGATTTGTAATAAGCGCCGCGATAGTAATAGCAAGTCAACCGAAATCCGCCCGGGGCCCACAGAATGATGAGCGCGGGCGACCACGGCAACCAACTCGGAAACCATGCCGGCTTCGCCCCGAACCAACTGTGAGCGGAATCACCGAAGAGCTCAGGTGAATAGAATGGCGACAGATAAGGGCCAAAGCGATAGTGGTTGCCCTGAAACGCCGCCCATGTTGAATAAGCGACAAACGCCGACAAGCCCAGGAAGACTAACAGCGGTTGAAGCCACCACGCGCCGGGACGCATGGTGCTGCCGAATGAAGGTCGTTTCAACGAGACGTTTGTTGAAGCCATTGCGCAGTATCATTCCCTCCTGAGCGAGAGTTGTAGCTAGGGACGTGAGCGTTGTTGGAGTGCCCTGGACTTGAGACTGCAAGCGACCGGTTGCCTCGATATGCGACTAGGGTCGTCAACATGGCGCAACGTTTAACATACGGTCATTTTGCAGTCAATCGAAACTCTCTGCTTAGACGGCATTGTTGAGATTGTCAGGTTCGACAGTACTCAACCGAAAGCGAGCGGAATCCGGGCTAATGCGTAGAGAATTCTACTAGACAGTGTAAAGGTTGAGACTTCGGGACACTGGTAAATCGGAAATTCGAATTGACCCAAAAGATTCACTGAAGCCGAATATCAATTCAGTGCCGCGAACACCTGGCACTGTATTATGACAGTTCGCACAACACACTATTGTCTAAAGCAGAATCGTTTATCCGACGACACTGACTACTGCAACGTTGTTTGAAGTGTCAGGATCATGCTCATTGGCTAGGACTGTTGCTTTAACGCCGAAGTCCCCTCGTGCCTTTATTGCTATCGAAGCATTGGCGGTGGCCCCCGCCGCCAGCTTGCCGACCTCCCATAACAGCTTGTCTTTTCCAGTCACGGAACCCTGACTCGTCTTCGCTTTTCCGAATCTGACATTGCTTCCCTCGATCTCGACGCGAACGTTAGTGGCGACGTCGGGGCCCTTATTCTCGACGAACGCTTCGTACGCCTGTATTATTCGCGCCTTGATCGCGAGATCGGCGCTTAGTCTCCTCTGAATCGTGGCGCAAACAAGTTGCGGCGGCGGCGGCGGCGTCTTGATCCTCCTCTGAATTTCGTGGAGCCAGTCGTCATCAAACGCCATCGAGGACATGTCCGTGTGCCAGAGACCGTCGTTGCCGTCGCTCGTGTCCGGTTTGCCTTCTACGCCGTCCAAATCGAGCGCCTGGTTAGGGGGGAATGTCACCGGCGGACGGTTGACTGAGGTGTCGAGCGTGCGGACGGCGACAAAAAGCTCCGGGCCGACCAGGAGCGTGTAAAAACCCTGATCGCTCGTCTTGCTGAAGTTCGTATCACTGAAGAACCTAACCTTCGTCCCCGGGAGACCCACAACCAGGATGGAGAACACTTTGTCGTCAAAGGTATCGTGGTCGTAGGTCAGAAAGAAGAATGTCTTCGGCTTGAGGATAATCCGCGAGAACTTCGGGATCCCATCCGCGGCACTGAAACGCAGCCGCGGCTGCTCGGGTATCGACAGCAGGTCCCCTAGCGGTAAGAAGAAGCCCAGGAAGTCCGCCAATCCCGAGAGCGCGTCCACAGCGCTCTCCACTTTCCTCAGCGCTTTGAACAGCGCCGCTGCGCTGGTGAAGGGCGAATGTTCGGGGACCGCTATAAGTGCGGAGCTCAAACCGACGTTGTCCTCCTCTTGGATATGGTCGTCGGTGACGTCTCCTCCGTGCAACTGCTGCCCGGTGTTGACGCCGAAGTTCGGTTCCGAGCAGAGAACGACCACAGTCGGAATTAGCAGCGGCAAAACTATGACGGGCACTGGACCGACCTCGAAGGGGCCCAAAGTGGTGGTCGATGTCAGCGTAAGTGTCAGTCTCGCTGAAAGACAGAACACCGACGTAGGTGGGTTCTTCACCGTATCGGCGCGCCACTCTTCGAAGATCGGCGGGATAATCAGGGAGACACTCGGGCTGGTCAGACCTTGCGGCGCGACAAATGCACCTTCTTCGTCCTTGAGCTCGTTGCCCTGCTGGTCACGTAAGATCCAGCGAATCTCCACCTGTACTTTGAGGCGAGGAATGGAGACCGTACCGAATATCTGGCCGAGCAAGCCTGGAATATTTAGCTGCGTGACCGTTGCGGTGGTCGAGGGAATTGCGACCGGCAACGGGAACGGCTGCCCACCCGCGAGCGCCGCCGTCGAAGCAAGGTGGTCGCCGCTTAGATCGCCGGAGTCCGGTACATCGAGAATGTTCTTGTTCGTATGTACCACGTTCTTTGTAAGCAGTCCGAGATTGAGGACACCCGCCGCCAAATCGGACGCATCGATTTCCGGCGAAGCGGGCACGAGCGATGCCGTGACCGGCTGACCCGGCTCCGTGCGGGTCGGGGAGGTGAGTGTTACACGAAGTAAGCTCTTGATTGAGTTCAGGACATCAGTGGCTTGATCGGTTGAGAGCGGCGGTGCTTCGACTCCAGACATGTGACCCTCCGTTGCGATTGGGATCAAGATAAACTCATGTGGACGGAGCGCAGTCTATCCGGTTTAACTTTTAAGATCAAGGTGGTTGGTATTACATTTCCTGTTGAAGCCATCGTTGAAGAGACTCATTCTCGCGAGCCAACTCGTCAGCGTTAATCAAGCCGCGCTGCATCGCTATTGAAATCGCGCGAGACCGGCGACTGTACGTATTGCCCCATCGATCATCGACAATCTGCTCCAGATCTATCGAAAGTTTCGCGTACAACTCACGCAAGCGGTTCTGAACGCCGCGTTCGCTCAGGTAACGGCGGCGAGCGATGGCTTTGTCGGTGAGACCAAGGGCTATGTCGATCAACGCTTCGTATTCAATGTCGGTCAACCCCGATACACGATTGGTCGCGCGAGATTGAACGGTCCTTATTTCCGGATCGATCCAACACTGCTCATCCACGAGGACAGCTCGCAAAGCGGCGATCAGTTTTTCGTCCGGCGATGATTTCAAGACGTAGCCGTAGACCGTCTCGCCCGGCACAATGCGAGCCAGCTCGCGAACGTAGATTTCATCTTTGTATTGCGACCAAAAGATGATTCGCGCCAGCTTTACCTCAGCCCATATCTGCCGCGCTACTTTCACACCCGATAGCTCAGGCATCTTGATGTCGAGCACCACCAGCGACGGGCGATGTTCAAGCGCAAGTTCGACGGCGCTCTTGCCATCGCTTGCTTCAATCACCGGCCCGGCTTGGGCAAAGTTATCGCTGATGATCGCGCGAAGGTAGTCGCGCTGAAAGGTCATGTCTTCGGCAATGAGGATTGTCATAACGCTGAATGATGAATGATGAATGATGAATGAATTAAGACAATAGTTATCGTGATTTCTTGGCGGTCTTTGCGGATGAAACGAAGATCGCCAAGAGCTCTTCCGCTTCTCGAAGCAACTCGCACAGTCTCGATTCGTTGACGAGACTCGCGTCGATAAGCAATTCCAACCAATAGACCGTTTCCTCCAATTCCTGAAGTCCACCTTCGATCTTGCTGACAAACTCCGCAGGAGAACGAGCTCGTGTTGCCTCTCTGTAGTGAGCTCCCACAGATGTGCCGCTTCGCAAGACCTGCTTGCCAAGCACCTGAGCTTCAGTAGTCTTTGGCAGTGAATAGAGCCGAATGATTCTCAAGGCAAAGGTCTTCGTTCGTATACGCAAGTCACGAGCATCTAATTCCTTCATCCGATAAGCCTCCGATGTTCATCGTTCAGCATTCATCATTCTGCGTTCCTTCTTATCGGCAATCTCACTTCCACCACCGTGCCCCGTCGGCCGGTGGCTTTCAGCCATGTAAGCTCGGCGCCGATCAGCCTCGCTCGGTAGCGCATGTTCTCGATTCCACGGGCGCGCCGAAGATCGCTCGATTCACTCATGCCGCGGCCGTCATCGCTCACTCGGAACAGAATGCTGTCGCCTTTACGCATTATTAGGATCTCTACAAACCGCGCGCCGGCGTGCTTTGAAATATTGTTGAGGGCTTCTTGCACAATTCGATAAACCAGCAGTTGTTCGGTTTCACTCAACTCTATATCGTCGATTCTCAGCGGGCACGCGAATCGAGTCAGGAACGGACGCTCGGCAGTTTGCGAAGCTCTCGCCAGACAGCTTTCGATCGCCGGGACAAGCCCAAGCGTGTCCAGCGCCGAGGGACTGAGGTTCTCCATCGCCCGCCGCACTTCATCCATTGCCGATTCAATGCCGAAGTTCAACTTCGCGAGTCCATTGCGAACCTCCTGCGTCATCGCTTCTTCCGGTTTCTCGAGCAGCCGGCGAGCGAGCCTTGCAAGCTCACGCAAATCCGACAGCGTCTGATCGTGAAGGTCAGCCGCAAGCAACTTGCGCTCGCCTTCGACAAGCCTCACCAGTTGCAGCAACCCTTCGATTAGTTTCTGTTGAGCGTCCAAGTACTTTTTCTCCACAAGGCAGTACGAAGTAGAACGCGGTCGCGAACTGTGGGATCCCACAGTCTTGTCGTGCAGATCACGCTTGTAAAGTTTGCGGGATGCGCTCTACAAGGCGTATCGCGCTGGATGTAGACTGCGCACGTCTTCCGATGATGTCAACCGCTCGGGGGCGAGATCAAAGCCTTCTGGTTTCGCCCCAATTTTTTGAGCGGCGCGTAAAAGGAGAAAGTATGAAAAACATTTTGAAATCCGGATCAATCATCGTGGCGGCTGTGCTGCTCGGGACACTTGCGCTTGCGGCATCGAAGAGCCAACACATTAGCAAGTACTTGACTGTTGCAGGGCGAGTGCTCGAGATCAACGAGAAAGATCGCACGTTGCTGGTCACCGACCGCCAATCTGAAAAGCTCTATCTTATCGAGGTGCCCGAAGGTGTGACCTTCAAGATCAGCTTCGGCAGATACATGGGCATGGCGCAGCCGGGATTTAAAGATGTCGCAACCGGCGATCGCGTCGAGATTCGTTGCAAGCACAGCGAGCAGGATCATCTGGCGCGCCTCAAGGACGGCCGGCAGGTGACTGTGCTTACGGCTGCTCACTAGTTCTCACTCCGGGGCGGCCCGTCCGATGTCCTCTCGGGGCCGCCTCACCCGCCTGCTTGTTAGCCTCCTCGCCTACGTGCCGGGCCGCTCTGCCGTTCCCCTCGTCAACCGGGAAACGCGGCCCGGCGCTTCCGTTCTTAAGCAAATCACTCGCTCTTTCCTCGACAAGAAAACGTGAAGTACCTGATGATAAGATCAGGTCGTGATGTTTCGATCAGGATCAAGCGCGAGGTTGTCGGTGCGGGCAAGCCTTACATTGGCGGTCCTCATCGCTGGAGCCTGTCACCATCGCCAACCTGAAACGAGCAACGTCGACGTTGGAGCTTCCGGAGAGCCGTTTGAGTACTCGGCAACGATCATTCGCACAATTGAAGATGGTTCGGACCATCCTCCAACCGTGACTCGAGAGATGCGTTCTGGCGACAAGCGGCGTGAAGATTGGACGGAAGACGGGCACAATCGCGGCGTAATCTGGCGGCCTGATTTGGGTAAAGCTTTTCTTCTAGACCTTGATCGGCGACTCTATGTCGAGATCGATCTCGCCCAGGCCGCGAATGAACCCAACATCGAAACTAACAAAAACAATGCGACGGACGCTCTCGTCCAAATGGTGGATCGCGCCATCGATGACTCGCCGATGCCCGACGAAGTTCAAACACGATTGCTTCGTACTGACACGATCGATGTGTACACCTGCAAGGTGTACGAGCGACGATCGAGCTTGCCCGATGGTCACATGGAGATTGTAAGAACCTTTCGCGCAAACGATCTCGCGGGTCTGGCGCTGAAGATCGAAACGGAATCAGAACCGCCAACCAGCAAAGTCACCACTCTGCGCACAGAAGTTCGGCTCGACGTTTCTCCCGATGCTTTCATCGTGCCGTCGGATTTCAAGAAGGTTGAAAAACTTGGACGTTGAAAACGCGTAGTCAACGGACAAACATTGGCTGTTGACCTCGTGACCACGGATCGTACTGGCGCGCGAACTCGAGCCGGTCGGCAAGCGGTGGATGAGTGTACAGCCAGACTTTGATAAAAGTGCTGGGGTCCGGATCAGCCAAATCAACCTCACCAAGGATCTGAAACGCCTCTGCTGCCGTTTCCGATGAGTCGGGCAAGATGCCGTGAGTCACCTCCAAACCGTAAACGTCAGCCTGATGCTCCTGATAGCGGCTGAAGCTATTGAACGCGGGTTCGGACAAGAAGAAGCAAACGTAGAACAACAACATCAGCGCCGGAAGCGAGGCCCAGTCATCAAGGCCCCTGATCGCCCATCGCCTTTGCCTGCTCGACAGCATCCGTTTGATTGAAAGATAAATGATGAATAAGAGCACAATGATCAGTGCTACTGAGAAGGCAATGCCTTTGACAATATGTCCGAGCACATAATGTCCCATCTCATGCCCGACGACGAACAGCGTTTGAGGAACGGTCATTTTTTCGATCGTCGTGTCGTAAACAACCACTCGCTTAGAAGCGCCGAAGCCGGTGACGTAAGCATCTACTGCGGTTTCTTTTTCGCTGGCCTTCATCTCGAACATTCGTTCGCGCGGGATGTCCAGCCCGCCGTGGTTCATCAGTTTCTCAATCTCGGCAACAAGCTTCGGCTGCGTAGCTTCGAGCGATTCGAACTTGTTGAACAACGGATCTACTACCACCGGTGAAATGAACTGCAGGAAAACAATGATCGGAAGCGATAGGAGACCAAAGTACAACCACCAGCGGCGTGCGCTTCTCCGGATCACAATATAGAGTACGTAAGCCAGAATCGATGCAGCTATGAATTTGATGATCTCGCCCTTTGTCCAATCCCAAAGCCACGAGCTCCAGCCTTGCACGGAAAGCTCATAGTGCACGGCGAGGTAATGATGATAAGCGCTTAACGGGAACTTCATTGCGTCGAAGACGAACAGAAGCAGCGGCACGAATACGAAGACCTGAACGATACGACGTCGTGATATGCGCTCGCCCCAATCGCGGAACAAGGGCGGAACTCGAAACGCTAAGATGAGCATCAGTGCCACCACCGAGTAAGCGATTCCCAAAAAGTGAAGTCGATACTGAGTTCGAGAATAAGCGACTGACTTTTCGTACTTCTCGGGCGAAAGAGTGTAGGACTTCACCTCTTGTTTTTGAATCACGTCTCCGGACGTTGCAGCGGGCGCAGTAGATTGCTCGCTGCGAGGCGTAGCTTGTGGTTGCGCGGCCGCGGCAAACGAACCGACGGGCGCGATCCCAATGCTCACGATTAGCACAAAGAACAAACGGGGCATGTTCATTCCTCACGCGATAGCTGTATTAATTAGAGCGCGAGAATAGAAGATAAGCGCTTGGAATTCAAGAAGCAGGAAGGCAGTGATCTGCGCGAGAGAGCGTTACATCATCGGGTCGCCGTATTTAACCTCGCGGAGCTTCTTGAAGCTGTCTCCTTTTTTAAAGTCATCCAAAATCGCCGCGCGATGTTTCGACTGCTCGGGTGACTTCACATTCGAGTTCAACAATGTTTCCAACTCTTTCAAACCGCGCTCAAGCTCGCCCATGTGCGCGTAGGTCAGCGCGACCGAGATCGCCAGTCCTACATAACCTTCGTCCGAATATTCATCCGCTGTGATCTGAGTTTTCGCTTCTTCGATCGCAGTTCGCAACCGCTCGAGCTCCGCTTTGTAAAATGGGGCGAAGTCACGAGCCGCGTAGACGTATTTTCCATTTCGCCACGCATACACCATTACCGCGCCTGGAGAAGCGGCGTGCGAGAGATCGTCGTAGGATTCCCATCGCGAGTCTGTGACCAGAAGCTCCTGAACGCCGTCGCCATTCAAATCGGTGATCTTCTGCACCGGACCGGCCGCAATCAGCTCGACCTTGTGGTTTCTTACCTGGTAAATCTCGGTCGGGTTGCAGCTCCAGCAATTTCCGCCGCTCGAGCTTTGAACGATGATCTCCTTCAGTCCGTCGCCGTTGATGTCGGTAGCGTTGAGCTTAGCTTCGCCCATAACTTCGAATGAGAAATAGAAGTCGGCGCGGCGAAATATTGTTCTCGACGCGCGTCCGTCACCTTCAATAATCCTGAACTCGAAGGCTTCGTTTGGCGCCTTGGGTTTTTCCTGCTGAAAAATCGCCGCCAGATACCGGCTGGCTCCCTCCAAACTGGCTTCCACAGCCTGTTTCAGGGTCAAGCCCCTCGAAGCTAGTTGCGAGACTTCGACTTGAAATTCAGCGCTGACTTTCGGTGAAGACGTACCTTGCGCGCCGTTAACTTGTCCCGGAGCCTGGTGCTCGGAAGTTATTATTACCGCAGCCAGGACTAAACCGATCACGAGCGCTTTCATAAACCTCGAACTCTCACAGTCGCGTTATGAATCTTCTATTCAATGCTTCTGACGCGGCGGCCTTGATTATCCACGTCCACTTCCAGTGTGCGCGACCTGACGCCCGCCGTCGCCAGGCGATAACTCATCTCAGCTCCGATCTCCGAAAAGTTCTCCGTCGCGAACGCGATCAATGTCGAGCCGGCGCCGCTTATTGCCACGCCCAGCAGCCCCGGATGATTTTGTGTTTCGTCGTTCAGTCGAAGCACTTCAGTGAGTCCGGGTCCATGAGGCACGCGATGGGGCTGGTGCAAACGGTCGCGGAGCGCTTCACTGAACAAATCGAAACGACGTTCCGAAATCAACGCCTGAAGCAAGGCAGCTCTTTGCAGATTGAACACGGCATCGGCGAGTTTGACTTCTCGTGGCAGCACTTGTCTCATCTGCGAAGTATCCATTTCAAATTCGGGGATGCACAGAACGATCTTTACTTCTGCCGGCCATTCTCGTTTGACCGTCACAAGCGACCGCTGGCCTGTTCGTTCGATCATGCAAGCGATGACCAGCCCTCCCTGGAAGCTCGGTCCGAGATTGTCTCCATGATCTTCAAATCGCAACGCGTAGCCGAACAGCTCTTCCTCACTAAAGCGTTCGCCGCTGAGTGCTTCGTAAACTGATATGCCGGCAATGATGGCTGCGCTGCTGCTGCCCAATCCTCGCAGGAGCGGAATCTGATTGCTGACTACAAGCCGCGCGCCTTCGAGCTTCCTGCCCCGCAGTTCGGATACTGAGCGCGCGACTCTTGCGATAAGGTTCGACTCATCGCGCGGCAATCTCTCCGCGCCCTCGCCCGACGCGTCGATTTCGAATCCCTTCGCGCGCGGTTCGACCACAACTCGGAGATAGAGCGACAGCGCAAGCCCGCAAGTATCGAAACTCGCGCCAAGGTTCGAAGTCGATCCCGGAATTTGTATTTCAGTCGCGATCTTCTGCTCCTTTTCCGTTGTGCCCTCTTACCACTATTTGGTGACTCCCATCTCGAGCACTTCAATCATCGGCTGATGAATTAGTCCGTTGCTTGCGACGATCTCCGGTTTGTAGTTCGAAAAAACGCCGCCGGCGAAGTCCGTGACGCGGCCACCGGCTTCGGAAGCGATCAAGGCGCCCGCGGCCGTGTCCCACGGGGAAAGATTCAACTCCCAGAATCCATCGAACCTTCCGCAAGCAACATAACAAAGATCGAGCGCCGCCGCTCCGTCTCGCCGAAGGGCCTGCGCGTTCATTGCGAAGTTCTCCCAGTGATTCAGATTCGTGAGCGTCGAGGTTTTTATGTCGTACGGAAAGCCAGTCGAGAGGATGCTTTCAAGCAAGGCGCCGGTTTTCGAAACATGAATCGCCCGATTGTTGAGCGCGGCGCCCGTCCCGCGTTCAGCAGTGAACAACTCGTCGCGCATCGGATCGTAGACGACACCCGCAACAACTTCGCCTCTGCATTCGAGGGCAATTGAAACGCAGAAGACCGGGTAGCCGTGAGCATAATTTGTTGTTCCATCGAGCGGGTCGACGATCCAACGATATTCGGAGCTGCTTTCGGAGAGACCGCCTTCTTCGGCAAGAACTTCGTGTCGCGGATAGTGAGTGGCGATCGCTTCGCGAATCAATTTCTCGCTCGCGAGATCGACGTCGGTGACTAGATTGATCGAGCCCTTGTGCCCGATGTCTATGGCGCCGCCTAGGCGGTCACGCAGAAGCCGGCCGGCGTCCTGAGCCACCTTTATCGCAAAGTTCAGCATTCACCCCTCAACGTGGAAAGACGGTTGTATAAACCCAAAACAAATGTCGAATGGATTAGTGATCGCGGATCATCTCAATGAATTTGACGGCGGTTGTCTCAGCCCAGAACCGCTCTTCGCCTTCGCCGTTTGCCGATATGAAGCCGACGTGCCCGCCCTGCTCGGGTGCGATGATTATTACGTTTGAGTTCGAGGTTACTTCGGTTCGCTTGATCTGCGCAAACGGTATGATCGGATCATCCTTGGCGTGAACAATCAGGGTGGGAATGGAAACTCGATTGATGACTCGAAGCGCGCTCGCGCGCTCATAATAATCAGCAGAATCGCGGAAGCCGCAATGTGGCGCGACGTAAGCGTCGTCGAACTGTCGAATGGTTCTAATACGACGAAGTTTCGAAGGATCGTAGCGGTCGGGATACAACCGGGCCTTCAATCGCATTCGGTCGCGAAGACTTTTAACGAAGCGTGAGCTGTAGATTATGTTCCTCCGCAATTCGATTGCGTCGGCGCACATCGCCAAATCGATCGATGGCGAAACGGCTGCGATTCCGCGGATCGCAGCAGGAACTGAGGAGCCGTATTCGCCCGCAAGCTTCAATACGATGTTGCCGCCCAGCGAGAAGCCGACCAGATAAATTTCATTCAAGCCGTCGCGCTCGATCAATTCCCGGACTATGTGACGGATATCGTCGGTTAATCCGGCGTGATAGAGAGTCGAGGTCAGGTGCTCGGTGCCTCCGCAATTGCGATAGTTCACGCGCACGGCGTTGAAACCGGCTCCCAAAGCCTTTTCTGCGGTACCCAGCATATAACGCGACTCCGTCGAGCCCTCCATTCCATGAGCGAGGACTACGGTCGGCTTTGCAGTTCGATCGTTCTGCCACGCGCAGTGGGCAAGCACGCGCACGCCGGAATCCGTATCAAAGAAGCGCCGCTCCGAACGCTCGACAATCGACTTGAAGCGACGCGGTATCAGCGTACCGGCTATCGTCTGCGCGTGAGGATTCTTAAGTGCAGGATGCGGAACGAAGGGATGTTGATTGAGGCGCTCGATCATTTGGTCTCTGTTCATGCGTTGTTCAGTTTGAAACTCAAAAGCGCCTCTCATCCAGTCTATCATTCAGATTAGCTCAGATTGAACTCGGCTACCACCGGCGCGTGATCGGAAGGCTTCTCCCATCGCCTGGGTTCTTTGTCGATCGCTACACTGATTGAAGCGCGAGCGAGCGGGTCTGTGACCCAAACGTGATCGATTCGCAAACCAAGGTTGCGGCGAAAAGCGCCCGCTCGATAATCCCACCACGAAAATTGCCCGTCCTGATTGTTATGCAAGCGAAACGCATCGACGAAGCCCCAGTTTTTTATCAACGACAGCGCGTCGTGCTCGGGCTCACTGAACAAGATCCGGCCGCGCCATAAATCCGCGTTGTGCACGTCGCGATCTTCAGGAGCCACATTGAAATCGCCGCACAATAGAACGCGCTCGATTGTCCGGTAATGTGAATCGAAATAGCTGCGCAAGCGGCGCATCCACTCGAGCTTAAAGTAATATTTTTCGGCGCCAACAGCCTGCCCGTTTGGCGCATAGACGTTGACGATGCGAATGCCGTCGATGGTCGCGGCAATCACGCGCGACTGCGCGCCCGGCTCGTCATCGGGCAAGCCTCGCTGAACCTGTTCGCACTTGACGCGAGAGAGTATCGCAACCCCGTTGTAAGCCGCTTGCCCAAACGACTCACAAAGATATCCGAGGCTGGCGAATTCGTCTGCGGGAAACTTCTCATCGACGCACTTGGTTTCCTGCATGCACAAGACATCGGGCGACGCCGCTTCCAGCCACTTCATCGCCTGCGGCAAACGCGCGAGCACTGAGTTCACATTCCACGTCGCAATCTTCAAAGAAAATCCTGCTCCCTTCCTAGATTCGCTATCCAGATGATCACACGCTCGAATCCTTCTCAGTTGAATGGAACAAGCTTGAGAATGCGATCGTCGTTAGAAGCCGGTGAGCCGCGACCGTCGCGATTCGAAGTAGAAAAATAAATCGCTCCGTCGGGACCCTCTGCCACTTCGCGGATTCGACCGAAGCTGCCCTCGAGCAATCGCTCATGGCTCACGACTCGGCGCCCATCCAGCACGACTCGAATAATGCATGCGCCGCGGAGGCAGCCGAAGAAAAAATTATTACGAAACTCTGGAAAAGCAGCGCCGCGATAAAACATCCCGCTCGCGGGCGCTACTGCGGGAGTGAACTCGAGCAGCGGGGATTCCATCCCGTCGTGAGTTTCGGTGTGATGAATGATGGGCCAGCCGTAATTCTTTCCTCTCTCGATGATGTTGACTTCGTCCCCGCCTCCTGGTCCATCGAATCCCGAGGGCCCGTGCTCAGTCTCAAACATTGTGTTGGTTTCCGGCTGCCAGTCTATGCCCTGCGAGTTGCGATTGCCATAGCTCCAGACCTCGGGCCGCGCGCCTTGCTGATTGACGAAGGGATTGTCGGCTGGCACCGTGCCATCGTCATTCAACCGGAGTATCTTGCCGGCTAGCGAATCGAGACGCTGCGCCAACTGACGATCGGTTGCATCGCCGGTCGTGATGTAGAGCTTGCGGTCGGGGCCGAAACGCAAGCGGCATCCCGCGTGAAACTGCGCGGCCGGAATGTCTTCGATGATCAGCGTGCGGTCCGTCACTGAAGTTCCGTTCTCGCGATATCGCACGATTCGATCGCGCTTTCCGTCGCTGCGATACGAGTAAGCGACGTACAACAGGTGGTTGCCGGCGAAGTCCGGATGCAAACAAAGTCCCATGGCGCCGCTTTCGCCCGAAGGTTCCACGTCGGGTATCGTCACGAGCGGCTCAGCCCTAAGCTTTCCAACTTCGACGACTCGAATACGACCGGGACGTTCGGTAAACAGCATTCTCCCGTCGGCGGTGAAGACGATCGACCAGGGAACTTCGACGCCCGAGACTACGGTTTCGATCCTAAAGTGAGTCTTGCCATCCCGCGATGAACCGCTATCAATTGAACCTTGTCCTCGCGGAGCGTGACCGCACGCGAGCATGCATATTGTCAGCGCGGCGAGCGAATAGTGGATTGGCGATCTCATGTCGCGGCCCTTTCAGGATATGCGACGACAGCGACGAGTGTCTACCGAGGGCCGTGTGCCGGCGATTTGGAAAAGACGCCGCCGAATCGGGCGGCTGTTTTCAAGGGTGGTACCCGCGGCAGGAGTCGAACCTGCGACTTCTTGCTCCGGAGGCAAGCGCTCTATCCACTGAGCTACGCGGGCAATCTTTCAATACGCGAAACAAAGAATAACGACCGCCATTCCGTGTGTCAATTTTGAGGCTGCTCAGTCTCCATGAAAAAAGCGCCCGGCGAGTCAACGCCGGACGCTTTTTCAACTCAGTGCTTCACCGAAGGCTAAAGGTTAGTAGATTTCGCTCAGGTTATACATTCGAGCCAATCGGTTCAGATCTGAACGGACCTGAAGCCAATCTCTGTCTACTCCAAACCCGAACGCAGTTCGGTGATAACGCATGTCGCTGTTAAGGTCCGCAGCAATTCTTAACGCGGTCGCGAGGTCGGAACGAACCTCGTAGCTTCTACTTCCTCGATTCATATCCTGCGCGACGACGTTGAGTTGCCGTTCGAGGTCCCGCGCTCGATCAAGGACGCTCGTGTCAGCGTTTGTCTCGTCATAGCGGAACGCCCTGTCCATCGTTGCCGCGAATCTTCCGCTATCAATTTCGGCCTGGCGAACCAACCGGTCCGCGTCGTGGCTGAAAGGCCGACCGATCTCAATTCGAAACTGAGCCGAAGCCGGCAGTGCCAAGGCGAACATCAGACAACACATGCTTAAAGCCGTTAATGATTTCAGTAAACGATCACGCATAATCGTTTTACCCCCTTTCGTCGACGCGATGTTACTCGCGCCATGCTGATGTAAGGGGCAAGCACCATGCCAGAAATATGCGCCGTTTTAGCCGGTTTTTGGGAGTTTCTGATGGCACTCGACCGGAGATCGGGCGAACTGTACGCACTCAATCAGCACAGACCCTCTCTACAGCTTAGAGCTTTAGCGTGTTCACTTTTCGTTCAGCCGCCGACAAGCGAGCGTTCGATCGGTTCAATGTAATCTCAATTGCGCGATCAAAGCCGGATTCAGTAGCTTGCCTTCATTTCAATCGGGCGCTTGTCCTTAGCAAAGGCCGCAAGCGAACAATTCCACACGGCGGTATGACCGTTTAACACGATGTCCGCGTTTGAGTCCGTTATCGCAGTCGGTGTGTGTAATACAAATCTCAGTCTTATGATTGAGAGCAGCAACGGCTTCAATGCTTCGTCCATTTCTTTAGACTCTTTAGTTTCTTCGGGCTTCTCCTTATCGCCGGTCTTGCTTGCCGTCTTGACTTCAGCCTTTGCCTTCGAGTCGACATCGAGCATGAATCTCTGAGTATAAAAGGTGTGGTTCTGTCTCTTTTCGAGTTGAAGAGACCACTGCGGATCGGAACCGATGTCGCCTTCCTTTAAACTTCCCTTCCCGAAGTTCGCAAGCAGCCTCTGCACATCATCGAGCCGCTTGAACTCGAAAACCGCGTAAAGGCTTTGAACGCCGTTCTGTTTTACGTCCTTCGCCTCTTTAAGCGTCAGGGTTGGCGGAAGCGTTGCAGTCAGTTCCTTCTTGAATTCTGCGAGCGCGTCGGCAGGATTCTTCTTTTGAGTGATGTCGACCGCGCTCATTTTTTCAGGAAAGTCGGGCAGTGAAATAAAAACGACTACCTGGCCGCTCCCGTCGGCATTCAAGAAAATCTCCTGCTCGATGCTGAAGCACCCGGTGGCGAATAGACAACTGGCCAGGACTAGTCCCAAAACTGCCACGCGCTTGATGTTCATTCAATCTCCTCGAGCGAACTTGAGTTGGTTTGCCCGCTTGCAGACTCTGTCTATCACACGCGAATCGAACTAAACAAGTTGGGGTGGGAATGATCTGAGGTTGGTCTGAGTTTCATTTCCGGGAGTGCCGCCAAAGATAGATTTGCTTTGAGGACTACTGTACGGTTTTGATCAATTCACGACTCCTTTCGCAACGCAAGAATCGAATGAAGCAGCCCTCCGAGACCTCCGACAACCAGGGCCACTAACCATACGACAAGAATGATGCTGAAAATAATCCAGAGCATGGTTTCTCCTTCAAGTCACTGTCTCAGTCTCAAAACTCGGTTTTTAATCAGAAGCGCCCGCTTCGTCTGAAGACTTCATGATCCCGCGTTGATAAGCAGGATCCCCGGTGATGCAAACGAATATCTGCAAGCTTTGTGCCGTCTGAAATGGACTCTGGATGTTGGGGAAGGTTTGCCTAAGTTCTAAGGCTTGATCAAGGGAGTTTAGTCGTCATTTATCAACTTCATCGCAAGACGCTTCGAACATCTCGCGCGATCGCAACGTCCAAAAGCGTGGGACCGTCTTGACTGAGCGCCCAGTCGAGCGCCGGTCGCAGCTCCGATGCGTTTGCCGCTCGCCGGGCGGAAACGCCCATTGACTCGGCCAGCCTTACGAAATCGATCTCAGGTTCGTTGATATCCATGCCGACGAAGACTCCGCGCTCGGCGGACGCGGCTTTCATCGCCAGCAGTCCGCCCTTCAATATCATGTAGCTTGCGTTGTTGAAGACGACGAACGCGACCGCAAGCTTGTAGCGAGCCGCCGTCCACAATCCCTGAATCGTGTAGAGAGCCGTGCCGTCGCCGACAGAGCAGATCACCTGACGGCCGGGCATCGCGAGCTTCACTCCGACCGCTTCGGGTAAGCCTAACCCGAGCGAGCCTCCTTTCGCGTAGAAGAATGAATTCGGTTCGTTCAACTCGAAGATAGTTCGGACGAACGCGGTTGACGTTACCGATTCATCGACCAGCACGGCGTCTTTTGCGGCTGCTTCGCGCATCTCGCGAGCGACATACGCCGGTGACATCGGTCCGTCTTCGCCGGCAGAGTTTGAATGCTCGATGAATTTCGCTCGCGCGTCTGAGATGTGAGCCGCGATCAATTCTCTTCGCTTTGAAATTATTGCCGAGGCAGTTCCCGCGGCAAACGGCGCGAGTTCCTCGAGCAATTCTTCGATCGCCGAGCGCGGGTCGGCGAGGATTGCGATCTCGGCCGGATAAGTCTTACCCAACTCATGGTCACCGGCGTCGATTTGAATCATTCGAACTCCATCGGGGATCATTCGAACGCCGGTATAAACAAGCGGCGCGAGGTTGTTGACTCCAATCGCAAGGATGACATCGACTCCATCGAGCAGCCCCCGAGTTTGCTTTGCGTTTGGAAAGAGCGGGCCGGCGTACAACGGATGCCCTGTGGGAAACACGAGCAGCGAGTTCAGTGGCTCAGCGTGAACTCGAGCCGCAATCATTTCAGCAAGCTTCGCAATCTCCGCCAGCGCGCCCGATCGTGCGCAGCCGTCGCCGGCGATGATAGCCGGATTCTTTGCGAGTGAAAGCAGCGCCGCTGCTTCTTTGATCTTCGACCTGTCGCCTCGGACTCGCGAGCCGATTCGCGTAACCGGAACGAATTCCATCTCGGCTCGCTCTTCCATCACATTGACCGGCAGCGACAGAAAAACCGGACCGGTCGGCGGAGTCTGTGCGATCTTGAAAGCACGCGCCATCGCAGCCGGAACCTCGGCTGCGTGACGAACCTCCCAGCACCACTTCGTGTGTTGTCGCGCGAGCTCGAGCATATCGGCAAACAACAACGGCTCGTCGAGCATAGCTCGAGAGTCTTGTTGCCCCGCGGTTACGACGAGAGGTGTGCCCGCGCGATAGACGTTATACAGATTACCGAGTGCATGAGCGAGTCCGGGATTGGTATGCAGATTGACGACGGCCGGCTTGCCGGTCGCTTCGGCATATCCGGCAGCGATCCCGAGCGCGGAATCTTCGTGAAGGGCGAGGATGTATTTGATTTCTTCGCGCGCGGCGAACAGATCCATCAAGGGAAGCTCGGTTGTCCCCGGATTGCCAAAGACGTATTGCACGCCCTCGCGCACCATGAACTCGAACATCGCTTCAGCGCCGGACATCGTTGACATTTCGTTTCTCCCATCGCGGAGTTCTTGGAAAGTGCTGAGGATTATATCGAAGTGGAGGAAGCGGAAGAAGCAGACAGCAGGAGTTGTTAGCTTGCAGTGTTACAATGACTAGCGATATGTCGTTCTAGTGCAGAAATGAGCACGTGGAGTTCTTCCTGCGTAACCTTCTGTGCTTCGGACATCTCTTGATGCTTTTTCGCTAATTCGACATGTCTTTCGGTCAGTGTAGCGAGTATTTCGTTAGTTCTTTCCTGTGTTGTGGCCAAGCTCAGGAGTACGTCGTTTATCCGCATTAAGCCTTCCTCGAACTGAGCTTGCCGCCCAACGAACTGGGCTTGACTCGCAAGCAGCTCAGCGTGGCGAGCATCAACTCAACCTGGCGAGCATCGAACCTCGCCTGCTGTTCAAGTAAAAATTGCATTGTCTTCTCGACGTCGATTACACGTCCTCCTGAGAATCACCTTGGCGGTAGATTAGCACGAGAAGGGGAAATCCAAGAAGCGGCGCGGCAGGCCATTCGGCACCCTATTGACAAAGTAGCGTCTCCTGCCTTAAACCGTGCAGGGCGTTTCAACTCTGCTTCCCTCGCCCTTCGACTAACACAAACTAGATTGGCGAAGACGCGGCAAAAAATGCCAAGCGCTCGCCGCAGGAGGAAACCGATGGTTCACATCGCCTCACTTTGGCTCCCGATCCTGCTGTCCGCCGTTGCTGTCTTTGTGGTCAGCTCGATTATTCATATGGTGCTTGGATATCACCGGAACGATTTCAAAAAGGTTCCCGACGAAGACGGACTGATGGACGCCCTCAGGCAGTTCAACATTCCGCCCGGTGATTACATGATGCCTTGCGCCGGCAGCCCCGCGGCTATGCGGGCCCCTGAATTTGCCGAGAAAATGAAGAAGGGACCGATAGCGCAAATCACAACGATGGCTCCCGGCTCCGTATCGATCGGAAGCAACCTGGTCCTGTGGTTCATCTACTCGATCATCATCGGCGTGTTCGCAGCCTACATCGCGGGCCGCGCTCTGAAGCCGGGCGCGCATTACCTTGAAGTCTTTCGCTTCGCGGGCTGTACTGCATTTGCCGGCTACAGCCTGGCGCTCTTGCAGAATTCGATCTGGCTTAAGCGCGCCTGGAGCACGACGCTCAAGTCCGTTTTCGATGGGCTGGTGTACGCGCTGCTCACGGCCGGCTTTTTCGGATGGCTGTGGCCGAAGTAAAAGAGAGCTCAAAAAAGGACAACGGGAGGACTCGAGCATGCGAAATGCGAATGGATTGACCAGGCGCAGCTTCGTCGCCAGCTCGATTGGCTTGGCGCTTTCTTCGACGCTCAAAGCCAGAGCTGGAAGCAATTTTGATGAAGTCATCGCGGACAAAGAAGAGCTGTGGCTCAGTCGCAACGAAAGTCCTTACGGACTCTCGCCGGCCGCCCGCGAAGCGGTGCGCGCCGCCGTCGAGCCGAAATCCTTTCGTTACCCGGTCGAAGAACCCAAGGCGCTCGAGGAAGCGATCGCCAAACGCTTCGGAGTTGAAAAAGAAAACGTGTTGCTTGGTTGCGGCTCGATCGAAATACTTCGAATGGCAACCGAGACGTTTTGCAATTCAGCGCGCGCGGCAGTCGTCGCCGAACCAACGTTTGAAGCCGTCGTATCGACTTGCCCGCTGGTTCACGCGCGTTCAATCAAAATCAATTTGACTTCCGATTACAGACACGACCTCCCGCGAATGCTGCAAGCGAGTCACGGCGCCGGGATGATTTTCTTGTGCAATCCTTCGAACCCGGCGGGCACTTTCATCGATAAGACGGACGTAGAGCGATTCGTTCGAAAGCTTCCGCGCGGCGTCGTCCTGCTTTCAGATGAGGCTTACGCCGATTACGTCAGCCGGCCCGATTACGAAAGCTGTCTGCGCTACGTCAAGGAAGAATTACCCGTTGTCATCTCGCGTACATTCTCAAAAATCTACGGCATGGCGGGATTAAGAGTCGGGTACGCAATTGGACGCAAAGACTTGATCAAACGAATGGCGAGGCGGCGACTGGTTAACAACCCAAATCAACTGGCAACCGCGGCTGCGCTTGCTGCTCTTAAGAACGACGACACGTTCGTAAGCCGGGTACGCGGACTTAACAACGCCGTGCGGGATTACGTGTGCCAGGAGCTCAGCTCAATGGGGCTTGCGTTTATTCCGTCCGAAACAAACTTCGTGATGATAGGAGTCGGACGCCCGGCGAAACCACTGATCGAACAATTGAAGAAGCGCAATGTAATGGTCGGCAGATTGTTCCCGTCGATGCCAAACCATATGCGAGTGACCTTCGGCACGATGGAAGAAATGAAGTCGTTCACCAAACAGTTCAAGATGGTTATGACAGCGGCCTGACCACACTCTTTTCTTACACGCGGCCCAACAATCGAGCTTGTAGTCAGCGGTCAACGCGAAGTACCTCAGTTCATAGCCTGGGCGCCCATCCAGTGCCGATACACACCGGACAAAACTGACTGGAGTGATGCTCGTGTTTGCCGCTGCCATCGCAGCGAGGACAGGGAGTCAGCGGTTCGGACACGCGAATCTTGCCCGTGCCTTCACAAGGTGCACACGGTTCAAACCTTTCATTCGAGCCGCTGCACTCGCAAGCTGCGCAATTGACAATATGTTCAAACGCGGGGGCACCGCTCTGAGTCTGTGTTGGATAAGTCGAGGAGAGGTCAGCTTCCGAGCCGGTTGCTATCAATGGCAAGATGAGGATGGAAAGGCATGCCGCTCTTATTGGCGAGAAAGCAATGGGTTCGATCGGTGATCAGTGATGATGTGAGTTCTTTTTCTCATTCGCCAAGAGGTCGAATACAAACGCCAGCAAGAGATGATTCTCGACCGGACGCGCAAGCGCGCGATTGGCCCCAGCCCTCAAAGCATCCATAGCTTTTTCCATACCATGAGAGGTGACCGCGAGAATCGGCACAGACTTGAATTCCGGCATCGATCGAAGCTTCTGAATCATTTCAATTCCCGGCAACCGTGGCATCGTCAGGTCGGTAATGATCAGGTCGGGAGATTCGGAGCGGGCTTGCTCGATTCCTTCCAAACCGTCCGCCGCCATCACTACTTCAAACCGCTCGAGCTCCAGAATGGATGCCATGAACTCGCGCGCGTCGGGAGTGTCATCGACCACCAGAATCTTCGTCATACTGACAGTATAGTGCACTGCCTGCCGCAGGTCAGTCCAGCGAATCGCGCGCCAACTTATAGGTTATTCGGAAGCGAGAATGAAGATCAAATCTCGACATTTGGCATGGACAAGTCGGTTGCCGGCATTAGAGTCGCTCTTTTCTTCAGCGAAAGAATGAATGAACGAATCTCGCCCTTGTCGATTATTTGTTCCGCATAGCTCCGTGACATGGATTCGCGCCGCATCTCGATTATGAGCGCTTCCGGAATTTCCAGGAACGCCTGAACTACTTTCGGGTCGAAGTGTGTACCGGTTTTCGCAACGATCTCCTGGCATGCCAGAGCGTGTGACTTCCCAGCTCTGTAGGGCCTGTCACTGGTTATCGCATCGTAAGCATCCGCCACCGCGAAGATTCGCGCGTGCAGATGTATCGCTTCTCCGCTGAGCGCCCGCGGATAACCGCTGCCGTCAAACTTTTCATGATGCTGGCCGACCACCCAGCCCGCGCCTGTCAGGAAGTCGATGCCCTCGATGATGGCTAGACCATGATCGATGTGAGCCCTCATCTCAACCCATTCTTCATCAGTGAGCGGCCCGGGCTTGAGCAGAATGGAATCGCGGACGCCGATCTTGCCAATATCATGAAGCAAGGCCCCTTGTTCGACCGCTATCAGGTCCCGTTGGCATAGACCCAAATGCCGAGCGAGCGTCAGGCAATAGGCCACGACTCGCTCCGAGTGTCCGCGTGTTTCGGCATCCCTTGCCTCGAGCGCTCTTGCCAGGGCTCGAAGGGTCGTCCTGTAGTTGGAATAGAGGACCTCGAGCATTTCGTTCAGATCCTCGTTACGCAAACGAAGCTCATAAGTCCGGGCGCGAACGGTCTCCTCGAGCGAGCGCTCATAGTGTTGTTTAAAAGCGAGAAGCGCCTGATGCCGGAGCGCGCGATCCACGGTAAGCGCCAGGTGTGACAGGTCGAAGGGCTTAACAACATAATCAAACGCGCCGTGGTGCATTGCCTCGATAGCCGACTGAATGTTGCTCATTCCCGAAACCATCACAACGACGGTCTCGCTGCAAGTCCGGCTTACGAACTCGCACAACTGGAGCCCCGAAGCGCCGGGCATCGTTATGTCCGACAGCACAAGATCAAAGGAGTTTGATCGAAGCAATTCAATAGCATCTCCTGAATTGGCGGCGGTTGTACACCTATGCTCAGCGCTGAGTTCCTGCAGCAATAGATTACGTATCGACTTTTCGTCATCCACAATCAAGATCGAACTCTGGGCCGTATTCATCGGTTCTCCTCATAACGGAGATTTGATTTGTGTCACATGCGATTCTTTCGATCGCGATCATTGCTTCCATCCAAAGAGACTGCAAGACCGAGACGAAAGTGACAGCAATACTCGCGAATGATGCTTTATCCATCGATTACCTCTCTCACTTTGAGAGCAAGCGCCGAGGGTGTGAACGGTTTTTGTAGAAACGGCGCGTTCTCATCTATGAACTTATTGTTGAGAACCGCCTCACCCGCATAACCTGAGGTGAACAGCACTTTCAATCCCGGTCTTGAAAACCTGACGCGATCCGTCAACGTCTTGCCGCCTAATCGAGGCATAACGATGTCGGTCAGCATTAGTGTGATCTCATGCGCGTCGTCCTCGCGAAGAATGTTGAATGCCGCTTCGCCGTCGGACGCTTCCAACACCGTGTAACCCAACTCGCGAAGCACGCGCCCGGCAAACCTGCGCACGAGCACATCGTCTTCGACAAGTAGCACCGTTTCACTTCCACGAGGCAAGTGATTGGACTTCGTGTCCGCCGACGAAGTTTCCGCCTCTGAGTTGACACGCGGCAGATGCACCTTGAACGTCGTTCCCAACCCCGGTTCGCTGTAGACCGAAATGTGCCCGCCACTCTGTTTTACTATTTCGTAAACCGTCGACAATCCAAGTCCGGTTCCCTTGCCCTGCTCCTTGGTGGTGAAGAAGGGCTCGAATATGTGCGACCTGGTTTCTGAGTCGATCCCGGCACCGTTATCGCTCACTGAGAGCGCCACGTAAGGACCAGGCTCAACCTCCAGATGCTGGCTCGCATACTCATCGTCCAACTCGACATTGGCAGTTTCAATCGTGATCGAGCCCCCTTCGCTAAGCGCGTCACGCGCGTTGACAACCAGATTCATGATCACTTGCTCGATGTGTCCGGGATCAGCTTTCACGCTGCCGAGTCCGGGCGCCATGACCGTCGTAAGGTCGACGTCTTCGCCGATCAACCGCCTCAGCATTTTCACTATCCCTGCTACGACGACGTTCAGATCCAGCACTGTGGGTTGAACTACTTGTTTGCGGCTGAACACCAGGAGTTGGTTGGTGAGCGCAGCGGCACGGATGCCTGCGTTTTTGATCTCTTCGATCTCCCGCCGCATCGCCTCGCCTTCAGGCAAGCGAATCAACAGGAGTTGGCTGTAACCGATTATCACGGTAAGCAGGTTGTTGAAGTCGTGCGCAACGCCACCGGCAAGTCTTCCAACTGCTTCCATCTTTTGAGCCTCACGAAGCTGCTTTTCCAGCCCGGCTTCTCTGGTTACATCTCGGCTGACCGAAACGAAATTGACGATCTTGCCCGAACGATCCCTGACCGGCGAGATAGTAGCGTCTTCTTCGTATAGCGAGCCGTCCTTCCTCTTGTTTATGAAGTGCCCTGTCCAAACTTGACCTTGCGAGATCTGGCCCCAGACGTGGACATAAAACGCTTCTTCGTGATTTCCGCTTTTGCGAACGCGAGGATTCTGTCCTATTGCTTCCTCTCGCGTGAAGCCGCTTGTGCGTTCGAAGGCCGGATTGACGTATTGAATAGTGCCGTCAGTATCGGTGACGACTATGGATTCAGCGGCGAGCTCGACGGCAACGTAACAAGGCAGTGTGCCAAGAATATCATGCTCGTGGTGGAAATCGGTGTTTGGTCTATCTGCTTCGTAAGTCGTCTTCTCGGCTGCCGACCTTAACTTCCTCGATAGCGCTATCTCGCAAATCTCGCCGACGGATTTCTTGTTGCGTTCCATGGTTCCAACCTGCCAGGGGCGTAAATAGAGCTCTAAAAAAAGCCCAGTCGCATTAGAGTTGGTCGTGTAGAGGCCTGCAGAAGGAAGAAAGGAGCGGGGCCTGCTGCTCGCGAGGACTCTGAGAAGCGACTATTAGTTATTCGATTTGGAGCTTACCGCCTAATTAAAACCGGGGCACCAACCTATTCTTAGTAAGCTGCTTTAATTATCACGTATTAATCACCGCGACTTTTGACGCGGGGCGCTGCCGGTGCAAAGACTGGCTTCCCCAGGCCACTCCTTGCTCGCATCGTCTTCGATGGCTTGGCAGCAAGAGTCTCCGGCCCCGGCCTTAAGAACCGAGTGCCGATTACCTTTGCTTCCGTTTTCTGGCTCTCGAACCATCTGGTCGATGTTTTGCCCCCTCCGGCAGCGCCCCCACGCCAACGCGCGGACCTTTGGTCCGAGCAGCCCTGGGTAACGAACCCAGGGTCCGAGTCAACTCTTTAGCTTATAAAAACGATCAGGACACCCGGGAGCCGATGAAGATAAAACTGGACACCATCGAAAAAGCTGCGGTGTCCGAAGGGAGTCTAAGTTGAAGAGATCGTGCGCGCAATCGGGAAAAACCCTAGAAGTAGTTCTTGCTACCGATGAGAAATCTAGAAATCATCTATGCCGACACACGAGCATCCAGGGCCTCGCGCACCTTATTGCCTATTGTAGCTATACCGTAGGGCTTCTGAATAAACGTCGCGCCGGTTTCGAACACAAACCTGCTCTGTGCCATCTCCGCGCTATAGCCCGACATAAATATTATTGGAACCTCGCTTCCGATGGCGCGAAGTCGCTCGTAGGCTTCCCGGCCACCCATTCGCGGCATGACCATATCCAGTATCACAAGATCTATGTGATCGCGATGACTGGAATACACTGCAACGGCCGACTTCCCATCGCTCTCGAGGATTACGTTGTATCCCAAGCCAGTCAACATGCCTGTCAACAACTTCTGCAGGGTTTCATCATCCTCGGCTACTAGAATCGTCTCTGCTCCACCCCGCAGGACCGCCTGAGTCTCGTGAGGTTTTTCTTCGACCGCCTCTTGTTGCGCCGGAAGATATATTTTGAACGTGGTTCCATGTCCTACTTCGCTGTAGACCTCAATTATTCCTTCGTGCTGTTTGATAATCCCATACGCCAGAGCAAGGCCCAACCCGGTACCTTTCCCCATTTCCTTAGTCGTAAAGAAAGGTTCGAAGATGTGCCGTTGTGTATCGGCATCTATCCCCATACCGGTATCGGTAACACCGATCTGCACATATTTTCCAGGCCGGACACAGGGATGTGTGAGGCAATAGATTTCGTCGATCGTGACGTTATGAGTCTCGATGATGAGTTCCCCTCCCCCGGCCATTGCGTCGCGCGCATTGGCGGCCAAGTTCATCAACACCTGCTCCATCTGGCCGGGGTCGGCAAAAACCGTAGATAGATCGGCTGCCGCTTTGAATCGTAGGATAATGTCTTCGCCAATGATGCGGCGCAGCAGCTTCGTGAATGGACCAATGGTAGCGTTAAGATCGAGTGTTCTGGGCTCCAGTCGTTCTCGCCGACTGAAGATCAGCAATTGCCGCGTCAGTTCCGCCGCGCGTTTACCGCTGTGTTCAATCTCAATCAGGCGATCGTACAGCTCGTCGCCGGGGCGAAGCCCATTAAGCGCGAGCTGCGCGTTACCAATTATCACGGTCAAAATGTTGTTGAAATCGTGAGCGATACCTCCAGCCAGTGTGCCGACGGCTTCCATCTTTTGCGCATGTTCTAAGCGCGCCTCGCTTTCAACTAGGGCATGTTCCGCCAGCTTGCGATCGGCGGTTTCATCCTTCAATTCCGATTTCTGTTCTCTGACCCTAATTTTCAGACGTTCGTTCACCGCCTTTAATGTGTGCTCAGCCCGATTGCACGCATGGTTCCTCTGCACCGCCGCCTCGTAAGTCGAAATCAAAAGATCAACCATCTGCAGTCGCCCCGTTTTGGTGAAATACTTTTCGCCTTGGAATATAATCTCCAGCCCCGGCTGCGTTCCTGCACCGACACGTGACTCCCGACTGAGCATGATGTACTCGAGGCGCGACAGCAGCAGCTTTTCGTCATACGGCTTTGTGATAAAGTTGTCAGCCCCGCACTCCAGGCTGTGGATCACGTCTCTCGTATCCGAGAGCGAGGTCAACAGAATCACCTGCGTTTCTTTGAGATTTTCATCCGTCTTGATCGCGCGGCAGAGTTCGTAGCCATCCATTCCTGGAAACTGGACGGCACTGATCACGATCTCCGGCTTGCGCCGGCGTATGGCGGCCAGGGCGAGTTCGGCGTCGTGCTCGACCGAGACTTTGTGGCCGTGGAGCTCGAGGATATCTTTGAGTTGTTCGGCCTGAGAGAGACTTTCTTCAACGATGAGGATTTCTATTCCTTCGCTCATACCACTCCTTGCAATATGCGCACGTTCGTGCTACCCGGTAGCACCGGCAGGACCTTGGCATCAGTGGGGAATGTAGAGCACCAAGAAATCTAAAACCGAAAGGCGCTGCACTCTGGAGATTGAGTAGCGAATCGCCCTATTGACTTCGGCAACCTTATGATCAGGAGAGAAGTTGGAGAGTTTACCCTAGTCACCTGAAGACAGCCGAAGCTTGAACCGGGGCATTTATTCTATTCAGCTAGTCTCTCGACTCTTGATATGGCGGCATTGATCTTAATCAAAAGACCACCAGGCTATTGTCGTTTGGGTACTTAACTTCTAACCGCCAGACTTTGCACTCGTCGATTCTTTCCTAATCGCATCTGAAGTCGGGCCATGGTACCCTTTCGGGCGACCAGAAGTCTGTTCAGTATTAGACAACTTTGAAAATAGGCTAACAATCTGTAGGCTAAATCTTGGATTGCGACCAGGTTGTTGAGGTTCTCGCCATGCGTTCGGCATTAAGTTGTCCCGTACCGCCACCCTTCAATCGAAACATTCGTCAAAGAGATCGAAATAGGCTACTCAAAGATTAGCAAACGTGCGGTCAACCGTCTGGGGAACGCGTTCAGCGCCGCCGAAAGGCCGCGTTCTTCATGCGCCACAGCAACGTTTGTATTTTTGACCGCTCCCGCAGGGGCACGAGGCGTTGCGCGCAACTGTTTCGGGCTTCGACCTTCCCTTGAACAAGCCAAGCATGATCAGGGCAAACCAGATCATCACGGCTAGGGCGGGTTGCGAGAAGGTATAGCCGTGAAAAGCTAGAAAGGAAAAGCTCGACTGTTCGCTCTCTGGTGAAGCTTGCTGCTCGAGTTGCAAGCTCGTCATCTTGGCCCACGCCATCACCGCGCACACGGTCAGCCCGAACATGACCGCGCACCCGATCGCAAGCGCCCGCAGCTTCGCAACCAGCGAATTCGAACGAGTTACCATCACAAGCGCGATAAGCATCGGTAACCCATAGGTCACCATGTCGATTCGTAAGCCGCTCGACCGCAACTTATCGTTCGTCACCAGTTGAAGTACTCTGGCTCTTGGGCTGATCGCAACTCCAGCATCGAAGAATGTATAGATCCAGCTCGCGAATGTGCCTGCTACCGCCGCGATAGCACTGAGCGAATACCACCACAGGGGAAGAATCACGATGTAGAGAGCTAGCGCGAGCGCAAACAACCTCAGCCATTTATGGCCGCTGATGCCGAACGCCAAATCGCTCGAGCCAGAAGATGAGGACTGCCGTTGAGAGAAGAATGACGATGGTTTGAGCGACGTAGTCATGGATTTGATCGGCTACTGAGGGCAAGTACATCCCAACATAGTAAAGCCCCACGAGGCGAGCCAGGTTGATCGCCTGAATCAGCAGGACTCCGATCGCTAATCCTATCAGCCTCGCTCGCCACGAAGTAGGGAACGCCAGCACTCCTGCTAGGTACAGGCACGACGCCTCGACGCCGTCGCATCCCATCGCAATGTCCATCGAGTAACGATGAGTAAAGACCAGAGCGCCGTTCGCGACGGCATCTGCCCCGAACAGGTTGATGATGGCTGCGACTGCTTTTGCCAGATACTCGGTATAGGGATTGATGACTCCCAATCGAACTCTGGGAATAACGCCAAACAACAAGTAACAAGCCGTAAATATCAATACGAACAGCGCCAAAAATCGCAGCGGCTTGCGATTGGCCGTCACGAAGTTAGTCACTCGTCCACTCGGCAAAATACCCATCCGGCACCTTGCAAGGTTGGCAACGCTACTGGATCTTCGCGTCAGTGTTCGAGTGAAGATGGCGAGCAGCAGCCAAGCCATCGACACTCATTGAGATTCGATAGTCGACTCACTTTGCTCAACGCCGCCGGGCTCGACCAATCAACAGGTGCAGAATGAACGCGACCACCAGACCTGATGCGAGAGCGCCGAGGATATCAACCGGGTTTGCCGAAAGTGCAACTAGCGCCAACGCAATCGTCGCTTCGACGTACATCGCAGTGCGCGCCAGCAACTTCCAGTTGAGGACCTTCTCCGCTCCTGTGAAAAAAATAGAAGGAAGGGCTGCTGCGAGCGAAGTGGCTGTCTCGCCGTTTCCGGCCAGGAAGAAGGTGCAGGCAGCAATTACGAGCAGCGCCATCAATATCGCGCCCCACTCCGACAGCGTCGGAACCGTGCCACCCGGAGGAGGAGGCGGTGGTGGTGGCGGCGGCGCATTTGTGATCTGGCTGGAGTACACCAGGCTTCCTTTGCAGCCGTTCGCGTCGGTCGCTGTGATTGTGAAGGTGAAAGGGCCCGCTGCGGTCGGCGTCCCCGAAATGGCGGCGGTCGTGCTGCTCGTAGCGCTAAGCGTCAGACCGGGCGGCAGCGCCCCGCTTGAGACCGTAAAGCTGTATGGCGGCGTTCCCCCGCTGGCCGAAACCGTCTGACTGTAGAAGACCCCGACAACGCCCGGTGGTAGCGTAGCAGGGCTCACAGAGATGACGGGGCAGTTGGGAGCGCTGGGAATTGAGATCGTGTATGCCCGGCTGCCGGGGCAGCTGTTGGCGTCCGTGGCCGTAATTGTGAAGCTGAATTGGCCGGCGGTGGTCGGCGTCCCCGAGATGACGCCGGTCGTCGCATTAAGCGTCAGGCCAGGCGGCAGCGCCCCACTCGAGACCGTGAAGGTGTATGGCGCGGTCCCGCCGGTAGCTGAGATCGTCTGGCTGTAGAAGGTCCCGATGACAGCGGCGGGCAGCGTTGCAGGGTTCACTGTAATGAACGGACAATTGGGCACGACCGGGATCACGATGGAGTACGGCCGACTGCCGGGGCAGCTGTTGGCGTCCGTGGCTTTGATCGTGAAGCTGAATTGGCCGGCCGTGGTCGGCGTCCCCGAGATGATGCCGGTCGTCGCCTCAAGCGTCAGGCCGTTGGGCAGTGACCCGCTCGAAACCGTGAAGGTGTATGGCGCTGTTCCGCCAGTGGCCGAGATTGTCTGGCTGTAGGCTGTACCGATGACGCCGGGCGGCAGCGTTGCGGGGTTGACTGTAATGACGGGGCAGGCTGGCGCGCCTGCAATAACGATGGAGTACGGCCGGCTGCCAGGACAACTGTTGGCGTCCGTGGCGGTGATTGTGAAGTTGAAGGTGCCAGCCACACTCGGCGTGCCCGAGATGACGCCTGTGGTTGCGTTGAGCGTCAGGCCACTCGGTAGTGCACCGCTCGAAACCGTGAAGGTGTACGGCGCGGTTCCGCCGACGGCCGAAACCGTCTGGCTGTAAGGGGTCCCGACGACGCCGTTCGGCAGCGTGGCCGGGTTCACCGTGATGATCGGACAAGCGCTGGTAGGCCCGCAGATGGTGACGTTGTTGGTATCCATCGTCACGGCGCCGTTTCGCGCCAAGACTCTGCCGGAGACATTTGCACCTGTAGTCAATGTGATACTCGTGAGCGCCAGAATGTTCCCTACAAAAGTGGTGCCTGTGCCGAGCGTCGCAGAGCTGCCGACCTGCCAAAACACGTTGCAATTACTCCCTGGATTGATCACCTGAACCGTCGAACTGCTCGCGGTAACAAGCGTGCTCCCGATCTTGAAGATGAAGAGGGCATTGGGATTGCCGAGAGCGTTGAGGGTGAGCGTTCCCGTCAAAAATGCCGACGACGAAAAGCAATACACGCCAGGCGTCAGCGTGAGTCCACCGAGATTCTGACCCGTCAAGTCGACAGTGCACGCCGTGCCCACTATAGCATTATAGGCAGTGGTGACATCACTCTGAGCCTGAGCCGCGGCTGCATCGCCCAAGTGTATAGTGCCTCCGGTCACCGTTCCCGGAGGAAAACCCGTGACCGCAGTACCTGGGCTGACACCAAGGTTTCCGGTGACCGTGGTCGAGCCCGTGTTGGTCACAGTCGAACCAGCCAGAACCCCGAAACTCTGCGCCGTACCTAGTGATATCTGAGCTAACGCGGGGGAGGCGCCGCAGAAGAACACGGCGAACGCAACGCTTGTCCAGAGTGTCAAATACTTGCGGTTGAAGTCCATGGACGCTCCTTCCCTGACATCATTGATAAGGGATTGCAGTGGTATTGCGAGCGCTTCAAGATAAGTGCGTTGTTTGCGCGGGGCGCCGCCGGCGCAAAGCCCGGCTTCCCCGTGCCGGTCTCCGCAGCGCATAGGCTCTGACGGGAGTGGCAATTCGTTCTTGGCGTGTGTCCGAGAGAGACATGCACCGATGACTCAATGCCACTTTCCTTTGCTCTCGTGCTTATCAGAATCTATGCATGCCCCCATCCGGCAGCGCCCGACGCAAACACTAGCGGTAGCGACCAGCTCGGGCATCAGAAGAATGGCCAATGCAACTAGTCGTTACTCCTCGGGGATGACGGAGTGGGGACATTTACTGGCGATCAAACGCCAAGGTTCGATCTGTTGCTTAGTAAAGACCAACTAAGCTTGCAGAGTCTACCTTGGAAAGATCGGACCTTCAATCGGGAAAAACCTTAGAAGTAGTTCTTGCTACCGATGAGAAGACGCCACGGCATTAACGGCGAACGACATACATTAATGGCCATCACGTTATTCCTCGAGAGAAGTCAGCCCTGCCTGTATGGCAAATCGCACCAAGCCGGGCACATCATGGATTCCCAAACGGGCCATTAATTGAGCGCGATGTGTCTCGACTGTCTTGACGCTGATATTCAGAAGCCCGGCAATTTCCTTGGTACCATGACGTTCGGCGATTAGCTGCAGTATCTCTCGTTGTCTGAGGGTCAATCGCTCGATCAATGAGCGATCAGTCTTCAAGTGTCCTGTTCTATCTGTCGTAAGGTAGCCGGAAATTGCCGGGCTGAAGTAAGTCTTACCGACAGCTACTGCTTTGATTGCATTCTCAAGCTCCGCGCTGGCGCTGCGTTTCAGTACGTAACCGACGGCGCCCGCCGCCACTGCTCCCCGGACGTACTCCTGATTCGCGTACATTGACAGAATGATAACCGGGACGCCCGGAAACTCCTTGGTGATGCGAGCCGTCGCCTCTATGCCATTCAATCCGGGCATCGCGATGTCCATAAGGACCAAATCAGGATGTTCCTGGCCGACCTTCCGCACTGCTTCGCGGCCATCCTTCGCTTCAATTACAACTTTCACTTCTGGGAATTTTTCCAGGAGCGCGCGGATGCCTTCCCGCACTAAGATGTGATCGTCTACAAGCAGAATACTGATCGGTTTCACTGGTGACGCCTCCTCAAAGCGCGGACGCGAGGGCGGCCGGTAAAGCAGAGAGAGAAATTATGTCAACCCGATTTTCTTTTTCACTCGCCTATTTTATAAGGGGAGTCAGCCTCAGCCGTTGGGGACGATTTCCACATTGGTCAACTAGCATATTGCTTTTTGGACACAGAGAGAAGAATGTTACCGAGATTAACCCGGTATCGCAATCAGGAAAAACCTGAGAACGTGGCGCAATGCATCACACACACGCTCACACAAGTCGAAAGACCGGCTAACCAAGTAGCGTGAAGATAGCTTCAACCAAGGTGCCGTTTCCTTCTCTTGACCTTATGTCGACCACTCCACCGGCGGCGATGGCTCGCTCTTGCATGCCCTGGAGGCCCAGACTCGCATTCGCTCCCTTTCGCTTCATCGCCGCGCGCACATCGAAGCCCACTCCGTCGTCTATCACTAGCAGCTTGAATTCTGAGCCCATATGCTTGATTCGAACCGATACTCGACCGGCGTTTGCATGGCGCAAAATATTAGTCAGCGCTTCTTGCGCGATTCGAAAGCAAGCTGTTTCGATTTCCGGATTCAATCTCATGTCGGAGGGGTCAGCATCAAAAGAGCTTGCCAACCCAGTCCTGCTCGCCAGGCGATCAATGTACCACCTTAACGCGGCCACCAGACCCAAGTCATCAAGCAACGAAGGGCGAAGATCCAGCGACAAGTCGTGCACTTGTTCCAAAGCCTCATCGATGACCGTAAGGCTGTCCTCAATAGGCGAGTTACCACCGTTGTCAGACGACGCATGCAGACCGTGCAGACTTATCTGAATCGCGGTGAGCGCCTGGCCAATCTGATCGTGCAACTCGCGCGCGATGCGCTTGCGTTCGGCCTCCTGAACTTCGAGCGTCTTGTGGGAAAGTGTTCGTAGTCGCTTCTGACCTTCCCGCACTTCTTCAAACAAGCTGGCTTGTTGAATTGCAATCGCGGCCACCGCCGCCATTTGCTCCAGCAACCGAGAGTCATCCCGGGTGAAAGCCGGTTCCCCTTGTTTACGGCCAAGACTGATTGAGCCAATTACCGTTTGTTGCCACTTGAGAGGAGCGGCCAGAGCCGGGCCGAATTTGTTGGTCTCAAATATTGCCGCTCTTCCGTTCCACTTGCTGTAATTCTCGATCGCTTCGACACCGCCGGTTATTGCAGCTCGGCCCGCCAGGCCTTCGCCGAGCATCAAATGATTTCCGATCAACTCTGGCTCAAGCGAAGCTACAAGTCTCAATCGACTGTCTTCGCGGTTGAGTATGTAGGTACTGCAGTGATACGCATTCAGTAATTCGGCCGCGCTGCTGGTAACAAGTTGGAGTACCCTTGAGAGGTCCTTTTCGGCGCAGATTTCTAAACCGATTTCATGCAATGCTGCAAGCTCGGCAGTTTGTCGCCGCAACATTTCTTCAACGCATTTCCGCTCGGTAATGTCTTGTCCGATTTCAACGCTCGTGCCGTCTGAAAGGGGCACCCTTGCCCAGGTAGTATCTAACACCTGCCCACTTCTGACTGTGGTCTTGAAATCGTTCCACTCACCATCCGATTCGGCAGCGAACTTCAGGACCTTTTTGCGGTACTCCGCATCCGGATACGTTAGGGCAAATATATCCAATTGCGGTCTGGTTATTTCTTCGAGGGACCAACCAAGCCTGCGCTCCCATTCTCGATTGACCAACTTGATCTGATCATCCGCGCCTATGAAGCTGAGCATTATCGGAACGTGATCGAATATGGCCTGAAGAATCTCCTTTTGCTTTGCAAGGTTCTCTTCCGTACGCTTGCGTTCAGTAATGTTGGTGGCGAAGACAGCCAGTCCATCAAGTGACGGAAAGAAACGATTGGACCACCACGTTTCTGTAATTGGATGGTAAAAGTCAGAAGTTACGCTAACGCGCTCTCTCATTGCGTGACGAAATTGGCGCTCGAGCTCTGTCCCTGCGAGGCCAGGATATAGCTCCCACAAAGTTCGTCCGAGAATCTGTTCGCGTGACAACCCGCTCGCATCAAGGGCCGCCTGGTTGACGTAGACGCACTCCCACTGGCGGTCGAGCATTACGTGCACATCGGCAACACTCGCAAGAACAGATTCGGTGCGCGCCTTGGCCGCGCGCAAAGCATCCTCCATGCGCTTTTTCTCTGTGATGTCATGCGCCATGCCTCTCACCACCGTGGTGGGCACGCCTTCCGTACGCAGAGTATTGCGGTACTCCCAGAGCCGCTTCTCTCCCGAAACTGTTTTCACAAGCATAAGCCCTTCAGCGGCGCCGTCTCTTCGCATGGTTGCGATGTACTCATCGAACTCGTCCGCCACTTCATGCGCGAGTACATCTCGGACTGTGAGTTTCAGCAGTTCGTTCGGCTCGTAACCCAGGACCTTTGCTGCAAACGAATTTATCGAAAGAATACGGCCGTCAAGATCGTGAGTGCAGATCAAGTCATGGCTGTGCTCGACTAAATCTCGATAACGATCTTCGCTGTCGCGCAATAGTGCTTCCGCCTGGTGGCGGGCAATTAAAATCCTCGCCAGAAGCGGAACCGCTACAAATAGAGCGATGCTCAGCACTATTCCAGGTTGTTCAGCCGCACCGCTAATGACCGAAAGGATGCTGAATTCCTTTGTTCCCAATAACGTCGAGGTCTCACGCAATAACGTTAGCGCAAGGAATGCAGTCAAAAACCCTATGCGCCAATCCTTTAACCTTCGCAAGACAATCACCGACCAAACCATCGCCCAAATAATCGCCAGAATTCGAATAACGAGTGATATGACGAGAAGAGGACTCATGCCCGTTCCTCCTTGTAAACTGCGTTCACGTTTTGTTTGACGGTAGTCTTTAGCGAATACGCAACACTATCTTCGAACTGGCCATTCCCATATTCTCGTTCGTCCCGAAGGTCAGTTCCAGCGGTTGCGTAAAACCGTGAAGAGGGCTTGCACGGTGCTGCCGTCCAAACTGAATCAAAGCTGTGCGTCGAATCTTATGGCGGATAGAAGTTCAAGTCAATCGTCGATGCGAGGCAATGTCGATGAGGGGCCTCACGCCATCTGGAAAGCAGGTTGCCAGGATTCGTCCACACATTGAAAGAGCGGCTTCCGCCATCGGAAGTTTTCCGGTTTGACGGTTGCCGCTCTTGTTGAACGCTTCGCTCTATGCTCTAGATCACAAACGGCCAGGCATATCGGTTCATCCCAATCAACATATCGCGAACAGAGGCCGCACCGAAGCGATGGGCCGAGTCGTGAGCATAGCGAGTCTCGTCTCGCATCAGATCGAGTGCCATCGACGCGCCGCCGCTTGCACTGATAATCGCGTTATTCACGATCCCGGACAAATTCAGGAACGTTGCTTCTACTGCGAGCGGATAAGACGGCGCTTTAGCGCTTGTGTAAAACACGACACCGTTCTTCGAGTACGTCACTACTCCTCCGGCTACGGCGATTCGAAAGACGTCCGTTGCTGCGTAGGTCGTTTCGCCCTGATAGCTGTTGTTCTCGCGAATCTCAGCCGCGCCAAGCTCGGTCAGCTTGATTCCGAAATCGATCGCGAAGAAGTCGGTCGCAGATGGGTTGTGACTGAGCCCACAGAACCTGATCTTTCCAGTAGCCCCGGCAGTGAACTCGATGTAGCCATCGCCTGACACGAGCTGCTGTTGAGAGATGGCTCCCGCGTCGCAGGTGTCATCGCGTCCCGAGCTCTTCTGCAATGAGTTTCCTGAAACCGCGCAGTTGACTGAGCTCGTCCACACCACGTTTTGCATCGCACCGCTGCTGACGCTGCCGGACGTGGCGAAGGTAAAGTCTCCCGACACCGACAGGTTGCCGGCAGCGTCTCGCGAGCGAACTCGATAGTGATAAGTGGCACTTGAAGCGAGTCCGCTCATGCTCGTACTGTGGCTCGTGGTCATTGAACCGGCGAGAACGCTCCCGCTGCCATAAGCCGACGAGGTGCCGTACTCGACTTGCGAATCGCTCGCTTCGTTCGTCGTCCAGTTAATCGTAGCGCCGGATGTGCTTAACCCTGACGCGCCGACGCCGGAAATCGCCGGCGGCGTTGTGTCGCCCGTGCCGGACCCTTGAGGGACCTTGATGATGAACACATCCCTTCGAGTCGTGCTGCCCCAGTTGCTTGTAAATGCTATGAATCTTCCATCGCGGCTGATGTCTGCTCGAGGCGTGTCCCAATAGTCGCGATATACGGAGTGATGATGCGCTAGTCTCCTGACGTTATGGCTTCCGTCGGTCGAGCTTTGAAAGATCTCCTGACGGAATGGGCCAAGCGGCGCCGTTCCGTTGGTGTAGTTGCTTATGACGCACCACGATTCGTCGTCGCCAAGCATCGACAGATGATTCGCCTGAGACCAATCGCTCCCAAAGGAGATCACGGTCTTGAACTGATGCGGAGTCGCATAGCTTCTGATCGTGTATTGATTATTCCAGTTGTCGTAGCCGACTACGATTCCCCGCCCATTGTCGCTGTGGCCAGGAGAGAAGTCGGGCGCGGGGTCGGTCAATCCCTGGATGTTGCCCGTCTGGAGGTCGACGGCCTGAAAATCAACTCCTCCGCCGAATTCGGCTTTGACGGCGAGATAACGTCCGGTCTTGTCGACTTCGACCTCGTCGAAATTCGACAAGCTCACGTTGCGAACAATCTTGTCCTGATCTCGTTGCCATACCATGTAGCCGGTCGGCGCGTAGTTCGGATCTTTCACTGTGAATGCAAACATGTTGTCGTCCAGGCTTCTGCTCATCTGGCCCAGATACCCGGGCGGCAACTGGCCGGTGAAGTCTTTGATCAAAGTGTAGACTCGCGACGAGACGTCGAACGACCACAGCTTCAACCCGTAGTAACCATAGAGCAGAGTCGGATTCGAGCCGCTCCACTCGCCGTCTTCGGTTGACATGAAGCCGCCGCCTGGAAGAGTTTGATCGAAGAGGGGACCCTTGCTGATGATCTGAAAATTGTTCGGATCAAACTTGTAGAGCTTCGGCATGTTGTCGCACGCAATGAAAAACCACGTGCTGTTGAGATTGAACGTCGGCCAGTAAGAGTAATAGTTGAAATTCGAAACGCCGTCGTTTTCATCCGTCACTCGCATAATCGTCGTGCCGAAGGTCGGATCGACGAACGTTCCCCAGGCTTTTGGAAGCGCAGGTGGCGGAGGCTCCGGATAAACGTTGTGATCGGTGATCACGCCCGACGAGGTTGGCGGAGGCGCACCGGCCGCGGTCGCTAAAGTGAAATCGCCTGACACACCGAGATTCCCTGCCGCATCTTTCGACCTCGCGCGATAGTGATAGGAAGTACTCGGCGAAAGCCCGCTCATGAACGCGCTGTGAGCGGTCACCATTGAAGAATTCAAACCGGATAAGCTCCCGTAACCGCTCGTTGTGCCGCAATCGACTTGAGTATCGCTCGGCTCGTTTGTGGTCCAGGAGACAACCGCGCTGCTGCTGGTGATGCTGGATACTGAAACTCCGCTGATCACCGGAGCGGTCGTATCCACTGCGTTGACTGTCGTGAAGGTGAAGTCACCGGACACGGCAAGATTGCCTGCGGCATCTTTGGACTTCACGCGATAATGGTAGTCAACGCCCGCCGAAAGGCTTCCGAGCGGTACTGAGTGGGAAGTGATCAGCGAGCCGCTGGCAACAATCGCGCTGCCATAAGCGCTCGTGGTTCCGTATTCAACCTGCGAGTCGCTCGGTTCGTCGGTGCTCCATGAAATGGAGGCGCTGTTGACTGTAACGTTTGATGCAGACACTCCCGAAATGACCGGAGGCGTCGTATCGACCGAGGCTTGAGTCGTGAAGGTGAAATCACCCGAAACAGCCTGATTGCCCGCGGCATCCTTCGAACGGACGCGATAGTGGTAAAGCGTGCCCGAGGTAAGTCCTCCGAATGCTACTCCGTGACTGGCGACCAGCGCCGGGTTCAGCGTTGACAAACTGCCGTAGCCCACGGTCGTACCGTATTCGACTTGAGTGTCGCTCGGTTCGTCGGTGTTCCACGAAAGAGTGACCCCGGTCGTGCTGATGTTCGTTGCGCTGACGCCGCTGATGACCGGCGGCGTCACATCGACGCTCGAGGTAACCGATACGCTTGCCGAAGCGCTGATGCTCGGATTTGAAGTGCATGCCGCTTTCACTACGTAGACTCCGGGAGTCGAGGGCGCGGTATACAAACCGGCGCCGTCGATGGAACCTCCTGTCGCAGACCACGTGATCGTGTCGGGTGTCGCGCCTGTTATGAGCGCCGCAAATTTAGTCGATGCGCCGGCCGAGAGATTCAGTTTGGCCGGGTCTACCGAGATTACCGATCCGAGAACCGTGACGTACACCATAACCTTGTTGACTGCTGCCATCGTGTTGACAAGAGAAGCATCGACAAGCAGCGGGTAAACCGGCTTCGCACTGCTGGTGTAAAAAACTGAACCGTTCTTGTAATAGTTGATTACGCCCGATTCAGCGGCTACTCGAAAAACATTATTGGCTTTGTACTTGATCTTGGCTTTCAGCACACCGTTTTCTACGACGTTAGCCTTCCTGCTGGCAGTCAATCTGATCGCGAAGTTGATGTCGTCGCACGATTGATGAATCGAGTTCGAGTTGTTCAAGCCGCACCATCGCTCCTTATCCGTTTGCTCGGCCGTAAACTCAACGTACGCATCGCCCGACAAGACGCCTTGAGTCGAAGTCGCGTGTGAGTCGTCCGCTTGATCGACGCCTCCGGTCTTTTGCAGAAGATTTCCATCCGCCGTGCAGTTCACGAGGTTGGTCCAAATGATGCGGGAAGATGTCGCACTCGGTGTTACCGAAGCGATGAACACGTCAGACCGCGAGCCGGCTTGCGAAGAAAAAATCGAGAATCGTCCGTCCCGCGAGACATCGCTGCGCGGCAGATCGGACGGACGATTGAGCGACGCGAACAAATCAAACGAGCCGTCCTGTTGAGTCGCTGCATTCAAGTCGCCGAGCTCGCGCCAGCTTTCAAGCTGCACCGCTTCGGATTGCATATGATTGCGATAACGCCAGACGCGAGTAACATCGCCGTTGACTATCAACGCTTCGCCCGATCGATCCAGGTGCGCTTCATTGAAGCCGGGCACTCCGTCCACGGGATCGTTGACATAAAAGATGAATGAGCTGTCCGCCGCTTTGTCCCAAACTACGACAAGGCTCTCGCTTGAACCGATATCGCGCCAGGTGAACGCGAAGTGATTGTCATCGAACCACGACTTGCTGAGCTGTTCGGCTTTGCCGTTTCCAAGCAAGCCGGAAAAATCTTTTAACAAAGTGTAGCTTCCAAGCTTCGTGTTGTAAGCGTACAGACGCGAGGCATCAGCGCTATCCAATCCAAAGATCGTGTCCGCGTCGGCCGCCGACCATTGACAACTAGTCGTTTGCAGCTCGATCGAACCGAACAGCGGTCCCTGCTTGCGAACTCCGAACACCGAAGGATCGAAGCTGTATAGCATCGCGTCCCCGTCAAGGCTCACAGCGAATCGCGAAGAGTCCATATTGAAGCTTGAATTGTTTATCCGCCGCGCAAGCGAGGCCTGCCCGTCACGAGAATCGGTGACGCGAATGAATCTGGTTGCCGATCTCTGGTCGATGAAGGCGCTGCCTGCCTCGGTCAACACTGAATTTGAGTTTGGTGAGTCGACGTGCGACGAGATTTTCGCGATCGCGCTTTGTTGAATCAGAAGCACTGCGACAATTGTCCATACAGCTAGCGAGCTTTTTATGTCGGGTAGATTGTTTGCAATACGTCTGAACGATGCACGCAGAGAAAGGTCCTGTTGTCGAAGATTCATCTCATACTCCAGCGCTCGCCGTCTCCGTCGCGCGGACTGCTTCATTGGTGAGCGGTCTCGAGTTGCGATCGAAGTGGCGTCGTGCTTTCCCACTGAGGCCGGTTCAGCGGCAATCGTGGGATAAACCTGTGAAGGGGCTAATCGGTCAGGAGTGAGATTGGACCTGAAGGCGGGTTCATCTCACTTCGGTAGCCAGTCATCCTTGAGGAAACGATGAACGCTGAATGATGATTGCTGAATTCATCGTTCATCATTCATCGTTCATCGTTTCCGAAAGGCCTTGGCTTTGCGACGCAGAATCACTTCTGGTGTGCCTTTATCGGTGAAACGCCGTGTCGCCGCGCTCGGAGCGGCGCAACGGATCGGATTGGTGACAAAATGTGAATTGAAGTCCTCGTAGAGTAGATTTGCTTCCGGGACTGTCCGGCACTCTTCACCAATCCAATTTTCAAATATCGCGGAGAGGCAACGACCCTCGAGCCGAGTGCAGAGTATCAATACTACGGCTCACTCATCGAAGATCTTCCCGCGCACTGCTCGGGTGCAAGAAACGTTCCAAGTCGCCGGCGTAACCCGCCTCGGGTATTGACCACTCGTCAATTCTCTGATTGGAAGCCGAGTCTTAGTGCGCGACCGCGACTTTGAGTCTATTGTCCACAAGTCAATTCGTGTAAGTCACGGACACGTTCTCTTCGGGCAAGCAGGAGTGAACGGGCCGGAACCAGGAGGCCAATAGACATTTACTTTTTATATGAATTGAAGACGTGGGGCGTCTTGCGAGCTAGCAATGAAATCGAAGTCTGAAATTCGTACCGTCGACACCGTTTCGCGCGATCAACAATGCTCGCGCCATGCGATGTCGGTGGTCGTGGTTGATGATCCCGAAGTACTCGAAGATTACGTTCAAGCGTGGGACGAGCTCGCCGAAGAAGCGATCGAGGCAAATCCTTTTTACGAGTCGTGGATGTTAATTCCCGCGCTTCGCGCACTAGCCACCGGCAAGGACGTTCGCGTCATGCTGATTATGACCGTAAAACGTGGCCAGCCGATTTTGTGCGGGGTCTTCCCGGTCGAAAGAAAGACGAGATACAAAGGCCTGCCCGTCGCAACTTTCAGCTTGTGGCAGCACATCTATTGCGCGTTGTGTACCCCGCTCATAAGAATCGGCTGCGCGCGAGAATGTCTCGACGCTTTTCTGGATTGGCTCGCGACGGAATGCGGCGGTCCGCTGATGGAGTTCAATCTGGTGCCTGGTGAAGGACCTTTTCACGAGCTACTAACCGAACGTCTGCTGGAGCGCGGCAATTCAAGTCTTGTCTCCGAGTCATACGAACGAGCTGTTTTTCGACCAGGGCGAACTCTGGATGAGTATCTTCACGTCGCAATCTCCTCCAGACATCGCAGAGACATGAGACGGAAGCTCCGACGCCTCTCGGAAAGAGGACGCATTGCGTTTGATGAACTCGATATCGAAGCTGACACCGAGCGCTGGATTGAAGAGTTCCTCACTCTTGAAGCAAGCAGTTGGAAGGGAAAGGAAGGCAGTGCATTCGCCTGCAGTGAAGCGAACCGGAACTACTTCATCACGATCGCCAAAGAAGCGTTTGCAAGGGGCCGGCTAATGATGTCGGCAATGCGGCTCGACGGCAAGCCGGTCGCCCAAAAATTCAGTCTCCTTGCCGGGTGCGCGTCTTTCGCCTTCAAAATAAGCTACGACGAAAGCTACGCGTACTTCTCGCCTGGAATGTTGCTCGAGGTCGAGAACATCGGAAGCCTGCATAGAAGATCGGATATCGAATGGATGGATTCGTGCGCCACTCCGATCCATTTTATCAATCGCATATGGCCCGATCGCAGGAAGATTCAAACCCTTCTGGTTTCAACCGGCGCAACATCGTCAAGGTTGACGATTTCTTTTTTGCCATTCTTGAGAACGCTTAATCGCGCGCTTAAAGCCGTCACGCGCGGACAGTCTACACAAAAGGAGAATCAGCTATGAGCGCTGTGACGCTTTCAACCGCCGCCAATCAGGGCGTGTCCACTTTGTCGGGACAATCGACAAACAAGCTGTTGGACATCGATGCCGAAATGTTCCGCACTTCCTTCAATCAGCGGCCATTTTTCATCAAGCACAATCTCGTCGATCATCCATTGTTCGCGCTTCCACGATTGATCGAGCTTTCACGGATATTGCCCAAAGAGCACGTCATCTTCCACTCGGGCGAGATCCGGCCGGAAACCACATTGTACACAGGCGCGCCCCGTACCGGTCTTTCAAGCGAAGAGACTCTCAAGGAAATCGAGGAGTGCCGGTCCTGGATGGTGCTGAGATATGTCGAAAAGGATCCGGAATACCGCGACCTGCTGGACAGCGTTCTGGATGAAGTTCAGGTCTACACTGAACCTGTCGAACCCGGCATGCTCATGAGGCAGGCGTTCATTTTCATCACTTCTCCGTTTGGAGTCACTCCCTGGCACACAGATCCCGAATACAGCTTCCTGCTCCAGATCAGGGGAAACAAGACGCTCAAGATAGTCAATCCATCGCCGCTTTCCGAGGAAGAACTTGAAGACTACTTCGCGACACTTCGCAATCCGGACTTCAGGGAAGAATATTATAAAGCAGCATCCACATATGATCTGCGCGAGGGACAGGGACTGCACTTTCCCCTCACGGTGCCTCACTGGGTGCACAACGGTGATCGAGTGGCCATCTCTATCAGCATAACCTTTCAAACCTATGCGACTGAGCGCAGGACTCTCCTCTACAAAGCGAATCACGCCATGCGCAAACGAGGCTTCAGCCCCACTCCGGTTGGCAAGTCGCCTCTTAGGGACGCCGCGAAGTTCAACGTTTTCCGCGCAGCACGCCGCGCGAAAAAATTGTTTCATATACCGAATGAAGAGGTGGTGCAAAGGTACTGATCGAGGTCGGGAAGTTGCTCGAAGCTGCGCGCTGCAAATATTCTCCGTGAAAGAGTACTCCTTAGCTTGAGGTCTTCTTGCGGCCTCTGGCTTTTCTCTTTCGCTTCAGTCGATCAGGCTCGGGGTCGTAATCGAATAACTGTCCTGGCCGTACTCGCAGCGTATTGCAGAGAACTTCAATAGTCAGTAAGTCGATCCGCGTTGCGTCTTCTCGCCAGAGCCGCCTGCAGGTCTCATACGGCAAGCCCGTTGCTTGGGCAAGGGCGTTCGGATTTTCGATTCCCTCCCTGATGGCGGTCTCTCGGATAAGTACCTTCAGCACGCCGCCGAAGTTATCAAATCGGGTAGTAGCACGACCAACGCCGTTTTCAAACACCACACTCATGTTTGTACTCGTCTGCAAACCGCGGCTAGGTGTAGGCCAAAATCCAAACGTTCTTCGCACACTTCTTAGTATTGACTGGTCCCACACATCGTAGTAATATTGCCGCCCTGAGTTTATTTGTCATCGAGGGTAAGACAATGAAACGCGGAACGCTAAAGCCCGCTCCATTGCTCGACGACAAAGTCTGGCTTGAGCTTCTAGAACCGTTGTTCCTAAAAGACCCAAGTCAAGCTGATCGCGCGGCAAAAGTCTGGCATCGTCTACTTGCAGAGATTGAAAGCGGACCAGAAGGCGTTACGAGAGCCGCTTGGTGCCTTGAGGATGCGCTACGACTTACGTTCCCGTTCACTAAGATGTATAGGGCGTGCATGATTCTTTTTCAGGTGTCGCTCGGTGATGACTTCCCGGTCAAGGATGACTCGCTTGCTGTGTTGACCGAGGCAATTGTGAGAGTTAAGCGTGCGCTTGAACGCGGTCCTAGTCGGATTGCAAAACAGCGGAAGCCTTCACGCCGCAAGTAACCAGAATGTTCCTTCACAACTGAATGAATACCTTTATCCAATGCCGGTAAGCTTCTTCAGTTCTCAGGCTATGGTGCTTTACGCGAATGACGCGTCGAACCTGATCGATAAGTTTGGGAGGCTCAAGAGGTCACCTCGGTGTGTCCGTTAGTCTATCCAGGAAGGGCGTACGGCCAATCGGTGATACAGTTGATCGGCGGTCTAAGTCAACTTGAATAGGAGGACTAGTGGCAGTATTACCGACCCGCTGTTAGTACGACCTCACGTTGGGCCGCTCACCTCGTAACAGTCTGGCAGGTCGACGTTCGTCAAAAGGAGAAGTGTCATGCCAAACGAAAACACATTAGCTCTAGAAAAGCCGAATCCAGTTACCGTTCCAGACATTGGGAAGCCGTTGATCGAAGTCTTCAAAGCGGGAGGGATGCCTTTGGCGTTTCTCTTCATTGTAGCCACCATCATAGGCTGGTTACTCACGCGAGGATTCGCGGACCAAGCACTCTCGACGATACTGGTCATCCTTAAGTGGATGTTGGCTGGAAGCTTCGTCTCATTCATAGTTCTTGCCACCCTCGGGTACCTCAAGTGGCGCGAAGAACTGAAGGCTAGACTTGAGGAGCATCGCTTGAATATGGACGAATATCTTGAACGTTATCGGGGTGAGAGTAACCTACAGGAGAAATTCATTGTCGTTGTATCACAGCAGGCAGCGGAAATAGCGAGCGCCCATCCCAATTGGGGGCCGGTGGACTACGAGAACGGGGTAAAGGCGCTCAGCAACGCCGTAGAAAACCTTCTTCCGAAAATGATGGAGATGCGAGCAAAGATGCAGCAACTCCCGGCGCACGTGCCGCCAATCAAAAATGGATCTTGATACGAAGCGCGGCACAACAATACGTTGCACGCCAGGCCGTGCAGCGCAGTTCATATGGTTTCTTTCAATGCCGTTCACGGCCCGCGTGAACGTAAGCGTTCGGTATCCAAAGGAGGACAAGATGAAAACATATAACTATGTAGACAACTCAAATGTGTTCATTGAAGGACAACGGGTGTCCGCGGTCACGAAGGGCCTGAGCAAAAACATATACGATGCCATGAACAACAACATTCTCGATCATTCGTGGAACGTCGATTACGGCAAACTTCATCTGTTCCTCTGTGGCAAAATTCCAGCGAAATCGGCGCCGCAAGACTATGGGGATCACCACCACCTGGTGACTCATTTTGGGAAATGGTCGAACGAAAAGGTTTCGACGTTAAGATTTTTGAAAAGAGCGTCGCCGGAAAAGAAAAGAAGGTCGACGTGGCAATAGCCCATCGCATGACAAAGGACGCATATACGATTATCAATAAGGCCGAGGACGAGATTACACTCGTCGCTGGTGATAAAGACTTTGAGCCAGTCATATCCGATCTAAGAGCCGAGGGTTTCAATGTGCATGTTGTTTTTTGGGGCCATGCGGCAAAGGAGCTGCGTGATGCCGCATCTCAGTTCATTAACCTCGATAGCTATCTGACAGTAATCGGCATCTGAAGACACAAAATATAATGCCGAACAAGTCCTTACACGCGAGGCCGCGAAGCATGGTTTTCATCCATTCGACGAGTGTCGTTCGCGGCCCCGCTGATGCTAGACGTTCGGCGTCTATCGCTTACAACGGATCAGGAGTAAAGCTAGATTGCGGGGCATACACTCAGCTAGAATCTCTAGCATGAAAACCGAAACAGCACACACAGTCATTTCTCGCTCGCCTGATGTTATGAGCGGTGCGTCGGTATTTGCGGGCACTCGTGTGCCGGCGCAAAGTCTGCTTGATTATCTTGCAGGTGGCCATCCGTTAGAGGAATTTCTAGAAGATTTTCCGACCGTGCGTCGTGAGCAAGCTTTGGAATTGCTAAGGCAGCTAAAAGAGACGCTCACGGAAGCGCAGATATGAAGGTTCTGGTTGATGAATGCTTACCCAGGAAGTTGAAGCGTGAAGTTGTGGCGGACGAGGTCAAGACTGTCCCTGAAGTGGGCTGGGCAAGTAAGAAAAATGGCGAGCTTCTGAGGTTGGCCCAACTTGATTTCGATGTTCTTTTGACTAACGACCAAAACCTTGAGCATCAGCAGAATCTGAAGAGATTCGATTTAGCATTCGTGGTTTTGGTTGCGCTTACAAATGATATTGAAGACTTGAAGCCTTTAATGCCTGCCGCTAATGAAGCGATAAGAACGATCCAGCCCGGCGAGATTCGATACATCGTGGCGAGTAGTTGACGTTCGTTTGTCCGACGCACGTCGAATTGGGCTCGATTCAGTCTGCCTTAGCGCTTTGCGAAAAAACGTCGTTAGCGGTTGGCGTCACAAACACACGATCCATATCCTGATCGGCTTCGGTGAAGTGCCACGACGAAGCCGCGATCAGAACATCGATATCCGGATCAGTGTCCTGGACCGCAAGCTGAAAGCCGCGCTCTTCGCGTCCGATGAATCCGTGACGGCGGAGTCGTCGCGAGATCGCGCTGTCCTGAGTGAAGCTCGTTTCGAGAATTGAACAACCGGCTGCTTGAGCGTACTCGATCGCGAGCTGAAGTATAGGATCGATCAACTTCGCATCCGGCTCGCAGAACAAATCGGCAATCGCCGCGAATTCGCCGGCTCGCTCGAGCGCTACGAAACCGATCAGCTCGCCTCTGCGCCTTACCGCAAGCGGAGTCTGCCGTTGAGCCGGTGCTTCTTGATAACGCCACTCGAGATAATCGCGGTCGCGACTGCAGACTACGTTGTGCGATGCGGCTGCGCGTTCGAACATTGCGTTGAACTCATCGCCGAAGCTGGTGATTTCTTCGAGGGTGAAGCCCTTCGCGTCTGATTTCGTCAATCGATCGAGCACCATAATCGGAATCGAAGCGAGTTGCGCTTGCCCTTTTGTCGGCACTCGAGAGAATGCGGCACGATAGGCCCCTCTGCTCGTGAGCGGGCGCACCCACCGCCGGTAATTGGCTACCAGATGCGAGCCGGCTTTGACCAACGCTCCAAGATTGTTGGGCGTTGGAGGCCCGTACATAAAATCGACGCCTCGCTCGCGCATCTGCGCAAAGCTCACCGAGTGCAACGCGGTCGCCAGACCTTGTCTTCTAACTCTTGGCTCGATGAAGCAATCTCCTCCGATTCCGCCGATTCGACGACGGCCCTGCACGATCAACCTTCGAGGAAATATCGAAGTGCAGCCTACGGCTTCCTCGCTCTCGCGTTCGATTGCAACCCAGCTCAGCGCGCGTCCATGAGGGTTCGACTCGTACAACCACTCGTAACGAGATGCCATATCGCCGGCGTAGATCCCACCCATCAACCTGATGATGTGGTCGCGGTCTTCGGAGCCGGCTGTTCGTATCTCGAACTTCTCCATAGTCGTACTCATTTGTAATGCCTTTGAGTCATCAAGCGGTGACCGGCGATTCTTATTTGTTCGGGAACGGTCGCGCGAAGAAGCGATTTGCCCATCCCCTTCGCGAATTCGATTCCTTTGTAAGCTTGCGATCTAGTGCCCGGCCGCGCCAGCGTCAACGATACGCTTTCCTTGCAGCGTCTGGTCCAGGTTTCTTTGTACTCTGCATTCCCGCTCATCAGATCGTATTCGTGTATGCGGTTGTCTTCAAAACACGCTCGAATGCAAAGGCCATTCATAACGCTGCCCAGTCCCTGATTCGGCTGAGTGGGATCGTAGCCCGCTTGAAACGCGTGCGCTACGTGATTGTCGATAAAGTCGAGCCGCGCGGCGGCAACTTTGCCGTCCACTTTCAGAGTAGCCAATCCAAGCCGGTTTTCCTGGAAACTTGCCTTGACGGCTTCCCGCAAATATTGCTCGACATTCGGAAGAGCGAACGTGCCCGGCTCCCCTTTGGATTGCCAGCGCGCCTGATGGAGTCTGACGAGAGAGTCCATCGCGGGATCGATCTCGTCGGCTGTCTCGACTCTCTTAAAGACGCAATCGTGCGAGGCAACCAACCTTCGCGTGCGACGAAGCACGTTGTTTCGGGCCGAACTGCTCAAGCCTCTTAAAAAAGTTCGCCAATCCTTCGTGGTGTCGATCGAGTACGAACGATTCGAAACAGCAACCTCGGTCTCGCGGCCAAGCGCTGTTCTCAGGTAACCCAGCATCGCAGAAGTGGCCGGAATTTCCTGAAGGCAGATCCGATCCCAATCGGAATTCCGCATCAGGCATTCCACTATCGCGCCTGCGACGCTTCGTTCGCATCCGCGTTTTGCGACGATGTCGAGGTACTCGCTCGTTTGGGCGTAGATGCCTGTTCCGATGAACAACAGTTCTCGCACGTGAGGAATGCCCGCCGTGCGGCGCTGGCGAATATAAAACGGAGCGAGTCCGATCAGGTTTCCCTGCTTGTCGCGACAAGCGATGATGAACAGGCGGCTATCGGGTGGGCTCAGAAACCGCCACCAGAGCCGATTCCAGGACCATCGCAAAAAGAAGACTCGCTGATCGCTCTCTTCCAGCAACTGATTCCACTCGGCCGCGAGCGAATCAAATTCCGAGTCGGCGCTGAGGACCGAAGCCTTAACGGCAGTTGATGGCTTTGAACCGAAGCTATCGATCATTAGAACCGCAATGCCTTTCCTTCGCCACCGGCCGAAAATCTGGTCTTCTGCAAGAGGGCGGTGCGATCAAACAGAGAAGCATCTCCACTCTATCTAAATTGCTTTAAGCTGAGGATTTCCATAGAAAAACACCGTGGCGAGCTTATGGAAAAAGCATTCGATTGCGAATTTATCACTCGTGTGGGGAGTAAAGCGCGCGGGGTTGAATTCCGTCGCCAATCAGTCAGCGGTTGAAGAGGTGAATAATGGGAAGCTTCAGACCTCGAGGTCTTGCGGAATGTCTCCAAATACTCTGGCGAAGAAAGTCGTTGATCGCGTTGATCATCGTGATCGTGCTGGCCGCGGCCGCGGTGGTGATCATTCGAATGCCGAGACTTTATGAATCGCGCGCACTCATCGTGGTCTCCGGCTCCATCTATGACAAGACTGCGAACGGAGCTCAAGTGGCTGCGGTGACTGAACAGATCACCAGTCGCGCTAACCTCGAAGCGCTGATTCAACGCTACAATCTGTTTGCGCCAATCACCAAGATGGATGCGACGGTCGCGCAGTTTCAAAAAGAGATTAAGTTCGAAACAAAGTATCGCAGCGATTCGCAGGGCTTTCCCGAATCGTTCACTGTTTCCTACCGGCACACAGACCCGTTGATCGCCAAGCAGGTAGTAACCGATCTCGTCGCAGTCTTCGACAAAGCAAACACGACGCTCGAGAAGCAGGCTGCTGAAGAAGCGAAGCGGATCAAAGGCGAGATTGCAGATCTCGAAGCAAAGCTGGGTCACGCGAGCTCGCAACGAATTGCTAGTGCCGTTCGAAGCAGCGCCGCCAGCAGAGCTGCGGGAGCCGCCGAACGCCAACGTTCCGAACGCAATGCGATTTCGTCGTCACTCGAGGACCTTAAGGACCGTCAGTTCGCTCTTGTGACTCAAATCGCCGAGCAAAAACGGCTCATCGCACAACAACAGGAGGTGGTCAGAACATCGCCTCCACCGGCTGACGATTCTCGGGCTAACAGTTCGTACGGTGCGCTGCTTAAGCGCAAGGCTGATCTCGAATCTCAAATTCAAGAATACTCTTCCAAGTTCACTGATAAATACCCTAAACTCCTGCAGGCTCGCGAACAGCTTGCCGAAGTTAATCAGCGCATTGCGCAAGCCGGCACTGGGGGCGACCAGTCTCGAGTCGCAGCGACTTCGCCCGCGGCGCAGGAGCTTCGCAATCTGGAACGCGAACTGTCTCGGATGGAGACCGATCTCGAAGTCGTCCGTCGCGAGATCGACCGCAAGCAACAAACCGCCTCCGGTATCTCCTCCGGCGGATTTGCCCCTTCATATATTCCCGCCCCGGCTGCTTCAGTTGTCGACCCCGGTCCTGGCAGCAGCGCCGACTATGGATCCGAAGGGCTGCGCGAGCGCTACACATCCTTGTTGAGAAGAGAAGACGCCCTGCGCGAGTTTCAACCTTCGACTGCGGGACCGGCTACGCCGTTCTTTCAGATGGTAGACAAGCCAAACTTGCCCGAGTCACCGGCGGCGCCGATTCGATCGAAGCTTATGTTGATCGCTCTGGTGATTGCGCTGATGGGCGGTGTAATTGCGGCAGCGGCGGCCGAGGCTCGCAGAATATCGATGATCTACGACGAACGCGATGTAAATTATTTTTTGGGCGTTCCGGTAGTCGCGTTGATTCCGGAGATGCTGACAAATCCCGAGCGCGTTAAGGCAGGCCGGCAGCGTTTCAAACGAAGGCTCCGTTACCTCGCGCTTGGAGCAGCGTCTGTGCCACTGCTGGCGTTTCTTCTGGATGCCACGCGGATATTTCAAATTCTGGGTAGCAAGTAGAAATCGCCGATTGAAAGGTGCGCTCGATGGGAAAAGTATACGACGCGTTAAACCGGGCACAGAACCAAGAAGACGAGATCGATCTGTTTGACGAAACCGACGGAGAATTTGAGGTTTCGTCCGGCGATGATAACTCATCCGGTAAGTTCAATTTCATGCGGTACTCGCTGGGCGTCACTTCGATCGTCGCGAAAGAAAGAAAAAGGCCTGGCGCTTCAACCGCCGCTCTTGCCCCGCTATCGCCCGCGCGGCCGAGCCACGACTTGACCGTTAATGCCGATCGGATCGACCCGCACCTGATTGCATTCAACAACTCACGGTCGCCCGCCTCGCAGTATTACAACAAGCTGGCACTTTCGCTGATCTCGCGAGCGGCCGAGCGCGGCTTCAAACGCATCCTCATAGCTTCGGCGCAACACGGTGAAGGACGCACATCGGTCACGCTGAATCTCGCTAGCGCCCTGGCTCGCGCGAGACAACGAGTGTTAGTGGTTGATTGCGACCTGGTTGATCCCTCGGTGATGCGCCTGCTCGGACTGAGTGTGGAGATCGGAATGCACGAGGCCTTCGAGCGCGGAATGCCGCCCGGAGCCGCCGCCGTCTCGATTCATCCGTACGGCTTCAACGTGTTGCCTACAACTCGACCGATTGAGAATCCTGCAGTGCTTTTCGCCGCGCCCGGGTTTTGGAAAATGCTGCAGTCGTTCGATCCGGACCACGATTTCATCCTGTTCGATTCGTCGCCGTTGTGCAACGGGAGCGATTCCAGCTTGCTCGTGCGATACACGGACACGACGCTACTGGTAGTCGGCGAAGGCCAAACGACCTCAGCGCAGATGGCCAAGGCAGTTTCGTCGCTCTCGCAGGATGACATCCTCGGAGTCGTGATAAATCGATCAAGTGTCCGACGAGGCGCGAAGTAGTTCGGTGAGAGCAATATTTTTTTGATCCGGAAACTGAGAGGGCCGGACGGTGAACGGGAACAGAGAATCGATGAAACAGGCTCTAGTAAGCTTTATGCATAGCGCCGGTGTATTCGCGCCGTTTCGATTGGCCAATCGCGGAAAGGCGCTGATACTGATGTATCATCGCTTTCGAGACACAGCCGACGGTATCTCGACTACTGCTCTCGGTTTTGCCGAACAACTGGACTATCTCACCGAACACTACAAGATCGTTCCGCTTTCTGAGCTGGCCGGCTATCTGACAAGCGGCAAACCGATTCCGCCCGGACTCGCGGTCATCACAATAGACGACGGTTATCGAGACTGCTACGACGTCGCGTTCCCAATTCTTCGCGAGCGAAAAATTCCGGCGACCGCGTTCGTTGTCACCGACTTCATCGATCAAGCTACCTGGCTGTGGACCGACAAGGTCCGATACCTGACCGCAAAAGCGAGCGGCTCGCTGCTGGAAGCGACCATCGAGGATCACGCGTTGCGAATCACGCTCGACGGCCGTCACTCACGGCTCAAAGGGGCTGAACGAGTCAACACAGAGCTCAAGCTCATCGCCGACGAAGCAAAGGACGATGCTATCTGCGAGATAGCCGAATCGCTTGGTGTGCCTCTCCCGAAAACTCCGCCAAACGAGTTTCTCCCCCTGACCTGGGAACAAATCCGAGAGATGGATTCCTGCGGAATCGAGATCGGATCGCACACAGTCACTCACCCGATACTTACGCGAACAAGCTCCGACCGGCTTTACTACGAGTTGAGCGAATCTCGCCTGCGTCTGGAATCGGTGCTCGATCATCCCGTTGAGCTTTTGGGTTATCCAAACGGCGATCACGATCCGACGGTGCAAAAGGCGGCCGCGCTCGCCGGCTACAAATGCGCGGTAACCGCGGACTACGGCTTGAACAACGGACATAGCAATCCGCTGGCCCTCAAGCGCATTCATACCGAGCACGACATCGCGCACTTTGCAAAGAACACAAGCGGATTCGACCAGTTTAGAAATCTTCTGTTGCATTTTCGCGCAGGAGCCGCGGCGCTCGCGCTCGAGCAATCAATCGATACCTGGCTATGAAGGAAGCGATACCAGAACGGAATCTGCTGAGTAAGCGGGCAGCGCTGCTTGCGGCCGCGAGGATACTCGCGTTTGCAATGACGATACCGCTGCCTCTGGTGCTGGTGCGCACTCTGAACCAACTGGAGTTCGGCCTGTACAAACAAATCTTCCAGATCATGATGACCGTTCTCGCGCTCGCCGGTCTGGGAGTGAATATGAGCGTGCTGTACTTCTTGCCGCGCAACCCTGACAAGAAGCCTCAGATCGCGCTCAACGTTCTGGTCTTTTACGGAATGATCGGAGTGGCAGTTGCTCTGTGGTGCGCGGTGTATCCGAGCAGCGTTACGCTGGTCTTCAAGGGCGACGGTTTGGTTCCTCACGTTCCGCTGATCGGACTTGCGATCCTGCTCTGGCTGCTGTCAACAGTGCTCGAAGTGGTTGCGGTGGCGGACAATGACATTCGCTCCGCGACCGTGTTCATCGTTGTGATTCAGCTCACGAAGAGTGCCTTGATGATGGGAGCCGCAGTCTTGTTCGGCAGCGTCCACGCCATCGTCATTGCCGCGGTAGTTCAAGGCGGGTTGCAGTGTCTGATCATGTTTATGTATTTGCGCCGGCGATTCGGGCGGTTCTGGGCAGCATTCGATTGGCCACTCTTTAAAGCTCAACTCGCTAACGCGCTGCCGTTCGGAGTGGGAGCGCTTGCTTACGGCATGCAGGCGGATCTGCACAACTATTTCGTCTCGCACTACTTCGATCCGGATCAGTTCGCAATCTACGCAGTCGGATGCTTTCAACTCCCGTTGCTCGGAATGTTGTTTGACTCAGTGACAAGCGTGCTGTTGCCGGAAGTCGCCCGTCGTGAAGCGAAAGCCGATTATCAGGGCATCATCGCAGTGTGGGCCGCTGCGGCTCGCAAGCTGGCTCTTTTCTTTCTACCGACCTATGCGCTGTTGTTCGTCGTTAGGCACGAGTTCATAACGACTTTGTTCACTCAAACCTATGCCGCGGCATCTCCGATCTTCGCGATCAACTTGTTTAGTGTGCTGTTGTGGGTTTGTGTGCCGACGTCAATACTGCGGTCATTCGACGATCTGAAGTACTTCCGCTTGAAGCTTTCCGCGGTAATGGTCCCGGTCGCCTGTGTGGCGCTTTACACCGGCATCCACGTGGCGGGACTGATCGGCGCGGTGACTGCTTATGTCGTGATTCAAACTCTCGACCTTTCAATCGTGGTGCTGACCATCGCGCGCAAACTGAAGATGACTCTCAGAGACGTGCGACACCTGGTTCCGGTGTTGAGAACGATTGCCGCTGCGATGATCGCCTCATTGTCGGCTTACCTCGTACGGCTCGCTTTGGCCGGATGGCATGCTTTCGTTGTACTTGTGGTCTGCTCGTTGGTGTTCGCCGCTGTGTTCGTTATTGCGGCATTGATTACAGGCGCGGTTACCGCATCGGAGAAGGCCGATGTGCGCGGAACGGTTCGCAAATTCTACCGATCGGGCTCGCGGAGGTTGGGGCTTTCGACGACACCGGAAATTTCGGAGCAAACAATAGCATGATCGCCGACAGCAACAAACTGAGACCAGGAGTGCTCTTTGCCGAGCGTTTGCAAAGCGCGCTGCTCCGAAAAGATCGGACTGAAGCCGGATCGCATTCGCTGGCATTCGCGGGACTGTTTCTGTTCACGCTTCTGCTTTACGTTCGGCCCAATGAGCTGCTTCCAGACGTGTTCGGGGAGTCCCCGATCATGAAGATCGTCGCGATAGGTACACTGATCGTGTACATCATGGGCAAGCTGGGACGCGGCGAACGCCTGTCGATATGGCCGGTCGAGATGTCGGCGCTCGCGGCCATAATTCTGCTTGGAATAGTTCTTACTCCAATAGCGGCGGCGCCACAGTCGAGCATCGATCTGCTCACCGACACCTTTTTCAAAGTCTCCGTGATCTTCGTGCTCATGCTCAATCTGGTCGATACGCGAGAACGGTTGCTCAGAGTAATGAAGCTGGTGGTGCTTTGCGGCACCGGCATTGCCGCCGGAAGTATCGAGAAATTTATAGAAGGAAAGTTCACAGCGACTGTTCAAGGCGTAGGCGTCAGAATCGAAGGCACCGTCGGCGGCATCTTCGGCAACCCTAACGATCTGGCAATGGCCCTTGATCTCCTGCTGCCGCTCACGATTGTGCTCGCGCTCACAAGCAAAGCTGCCGGGCGAGTGCTGTATCTCGTCTGTGCCTTCGTGCTGGCGATGGGAGTTATAGTCACCTTCTCGCGAGGCGGCTTTTTGGGACTTGCGGCGGCGGCCGGCGTTTTGCTTTGGAAACTCGGCCGCAACAATAAGCTCAGTATGGCGATGGCTGCCCTCGCAGGATGCGCAGTGCTCGCGTTGTCGATGCCCGCCGGTTATAGCGACCGTCTGTTCACGATCATTCATACCGAACAGGACACGACCAACTCCGCCCAGGAGCGGCAGGGCGAGATGAAGCAGGCGCTTGACCTTGCCTCGCGTCATCTCGTGCTTGGAATCGGGATGAGCAACTATCCTTTTTACTCCAATCACGCGATCCGCGCGCATAACTCTTACCTCGAAGTCTCCGCGGAGCTTGGAGTCGCCGGATTACTCGCATATTTGATTTTGATTTTCGGACCGCTGCGCAGCATGAAGCGAATCGAACGCGACGCGTCTCGATCGAATGATCCCGAGCTACGCCAATTGCGTTTCCTAGCCGCGGGCGTTTATGCGTCGATCATCGGATATCTCGTCTGCGCGGTGTTCTCGTCCGCTCAGTATCAATGGTACCTCTTCTACCCCGTAGCGTACGCCGTCTCGCTGAGAAGGTTGTACGCAACTTCCGGGAAGATTCCCGAAAGTGAAATCAAGCCTCAGGAAGAAACGGCTGTTTCTCGAGGGCTGTTTTGGAAACGCCGAGGAGCTTAAAGGGCGAAGTTTTATGTGTGGCATTGCAGGAATGTTCGGACCAGTCGAGGCGATGAGTGCCGGCGAGCGGCGGGGGCTCGTCAGTCGAATGTGTCGCGTGATCGAGCATCGCGGACCTGACGACGAAGGCCTCTACATCGATGAAGGCCTGGCAATGGGAATGCGACGGCTCTCAATTATCGATTTGGTCACCGGTCGACAACCCATCTCGAACGAAGATGGTTCGATATGGATCGTCTTCAACGGCGAGATCTACAACTTCCAGGAGCTTCGCGACGATCTGATTCGACGCGGTCACACATTTCAAACGGGCACCGACACAGAAGCGATAGTTCATCTTTACGAAGACGAAGGCGAGCGTTGCGTCGAGCGCTTGCGCGGAATGTTCGCGTTCGCGATCTGGGACAAACGCGAGCGCAAGCTGTTCATCGCGCGCGATCGCGTCGGCGTGAAGCCTCTTCATTACTGCGTGACAGGCCAGACCCTGATGTTCGCATCCGAAATCAAATCCATTCTTCAGCACCCTGCTGTTTCACGAGAAGTAAATCTGGAAGCGATCTCGGATTTTCTGACATTCGGCTACGTTCCCGATCCTGCGAGCGCATTCCGTGGGATATTCAAACTCGAGCCCGGTCACACGCTTACATTCAAGGACGGGCGGCTCAACACGCGTCGCTACTGGGATTTCAATTACAATCGAGGTCACGAGAACGGCGCGGTCCATGAAGAGAGTTATTACACCGGTCGCATACGAGAGCTCATCGCCGAATCGGTCAAGCTGCGTTTGATCAGCGACGTCCCGCTCGGCGCTTTTCTTTCGGGCGGGATCGACTCGAGCACGGTAGTGGCGATGATGGCTCGTCAGATGGACAGGCCGGTGAAGACTTTTTCGATCGGCTTCACCGAATCAAGCTTCGACGAGCTTCACTACGCGCGCATAACTGCGCGGCATTTCAACACCGAGCATCACGAGTTCATCGTCACGCCTGACGTGTGCAAGCTGGTGGAAGAAATAATCTGGCATCACGACGAGCCATTTGCCGATGTTTCAAGCATTCCAACTTACATCGTTTCGAAGATGGCTCGCGAACATGTGACTGTGATTCTTTCCGGCGACGGCGGAGACGAACTGTTCGGCGGCTACGATCGATACCTCGTAGATCGCAAGCGCGAAGTGTTTGAGCGAATTCCGCGGATGCTGCGCAGAAATCTGATGCTCACCACTAGCCGCGCGCTTCCGCGAGCTACATACGGCAAGAATTTTCTTCGCAACATCGCGCTGGACTCAGACGCGCGTTACGTTGACAGCATCTCCTGCTTTGACGAAGACGCGAAGCACAATCTGCTTTCCCCCAAGGTGAGAGCGTGGCTTGCAGGCCGCGATTCATCCGATGCCTTCAGGCGGATTCTCGCGTTGCCAGATTCCTCGGAACGGCTCGACCATCTGCTGTACCTCGACAGCAAGACTTACCTTCCGGGCGACATTCTTACAAAGGTCGATCGAATGAGCATGGCTCATTCAGTCGAGGCTCGCGAGCCCTTGCTCGATCACAAGCTCATCGAGTTTGTTCAGACCATACCTGCTTCACTCAAGCTGCGCGGCTCGATCGGGAAGCACATTCTGAAGTCAGCCGTTCGCGACTTGATTCCCGACGAAATCATTCACCGGCAGAAACAGGGATTCGGCGTGCCAATCCGCCGCTGGTTCAACAACGAGCTTCGCGAGCTGCTCTACGACACGCTGACCGACGCTAGAACACAGCAGCGCGGGTACTTCAATCAAAGCGCGGTGGATGAAATATTGGATGAACATCGACGAGGCCGCCGTGATAACTCGACGCACCTGTGGGGACTGCTCACTCTCGAATTGTGGCATCGAGCCTTCATCGATCGAGTTCCAGATCCGAATTTCGAGGGGGCGAAGCGAATTGGTCTCGATAGATTAGCCGTCAACCCTGCAATCGCTGCCGAAGGATTTGCACAATGAGCGTCGCGGTAACCGAAGCGCTAAATCGTGAACACGCGCAAGCCGCCGAGTCGGCGCGTCGCCGTCCGCGCGTGCTTCATCTAATCACCAGTTTCGAAATCGGCGGAACGGAGCGGCAAGCAGTCGAGCTTCTCAAGCGGCTCGACGCAAGACGCTACGATGTGCGCCTTGCCGTGCTTCGAAATGAAGGCCCGTTCTATGACGAGATTCGATCGCGCTACTCGAACGTGCCCGAGTTTCCGCTCACGAGTTTCTACAATGCAAATGCGCTGAGGCAACTCGTTCGTCTGCGCCGGCTAATGGTCCAGAAAAAAATAGATCTTCTTCACGCGCACGATTTTTACAGCGGTCTTCTCGGAGCGGCAGCCGCGCGACTGGCTGGAGTTCAGGTGATTGCTTGTCAGCGGCATTTGAAATTATCCGACCGGCGCGCTCACGAGCTTGGCTCGAGACTCATTCATCGGCTCGCGCATCGTCTGCTTGTGAACTCAGAAGCAATTCGCGACAAGATCATCGATCACGACGGCGCTTCGCCAGGAAAGATCCGCGTCATCAGGAATGGGATCATCGAATCAAACGAGCCGCGGGCAACGGCTCGCGCACAACTCTGCAATGATCTTCGAATCGGAAACGGCGCTACGTTGATCGGCACGGTCGCAAGGCTCCAACCCGTCAAAGGTCATCGCTATTTGATCGAAGCAGCCGCGACTGTTTTGCGAGAGCGGTCCGACGTTCATTTTGTACTGATCGGCGACGGTCCCCTGAGAAATGAAATCGAGATGCAATGCGGTCGACTTGGAATCTCAGATCGTGTGCATCTGCTGGGTGATCGTAGCGACGTGGCATCGCTCCTCCCCGCGTTCGATCTTCTTGTGCTTGCATCGCTGCACGAAGGCTTGCCCAACGCAGTGATGGAAGCGATGGCAGCTCGTGTGCCGGTGGTTGCGACCGCAGTCGGCGGAACGAGGGAGCTGATCGAAGACGGCGTAACCGGATACCTCGCCGCTCCAGAAGATTCGAAGTCGCTTGCCGATAGAATTGGCTTCGCGCTCGGCGATCAGGAACATCGAGCTTTGATTGTATCGGCCGCGCATCATCGAGTCACCGAAGCCTTTGGAATCGAGCGGATGGTGGAGTCGGTTGAAGCATTATACGAGGAGTTGATGGAAGCCTAGATAAGAGCACCTCCGTGACTGCCCCGTGTTGATGATTCGGTGCCTCTTTGCGAAGGGGCGGCCACGGAGGGCCGCCCGTACAAGTGAGATGACGAAGGACAAAAAAATTCGCGTGTGCATTGTAGTCGCGTCAATCGACATTCTCGGGGGCCAGGCGATACAAGCCTTGCGGCTCGTCGAGGGCCTCTCAAACGAGCCCGGCATCGACGCCGAGATTCTGCCGATCAATCCGCGACTGCCCGGGCCCCTCCGCTGGTTGCAGCGAGTCAAGTACGTGCGCACGCTTGTCACGTCGATCGCTTACGTTGCGAGCTTGCTCGTAAAGTTGCCGCGCTTCGACGTTGTGCATGTTTTCTCGGCGTCTTATTTTTCGTTCCTGCTTGCGCCGGCTCCGGCGATTCTGATTGCGAAGCTGTACGGCAAACCAGTGCTACTCAACTATCACAGCGGTGAAGCTGAAGATCATTTGCAGCGCTGGCCTCGAACGTCGCTTCCGATCATCAAGCTTGCCGATCGCGTCGTCGTTCCTTCGAATTATCTCGCTCGCGTGTTCGCGAAGTTCGGCTTCGAAGCCGAAGCCGTCTACAACACGGTCGATTGCGAACGTCTTAGATTCCGCAATCGACAACCCTTAAAGCCGGTGCTGCTGTCGAATAGAAACCTCGAGAAGCACTACAACGTCGAATGCACGCTTCGAGCGTTCGCGCTGATTCAGCGACAGGTCCCGCAAGCTCGCTTGATCGTAGCCGGCGACGGCAGTCAACGCGGTGATCTCCGAAACCTGGCTGGGGAGCTCGGGCTGCGTAATGTCGATTTCATTGGCGCCGTCGCTCCGGATCAAATGCCTGCGCTATACGAAGAGGCGGACATATTCATCAATGCTTCGAATGTGGACAACCAGCCGCTTTCCATCATCGAAGCATTCGCGTCCGGGTTGCCGGTCGTCACTTCTTGCGCCGGTGGGATCGTCTACATGGTAACCGATCTGAAAACCGGTTTGATTTTTCGAAAGGACGACCACGAAGCGTTGGCCGATCGCGTCTTGAAGTTATTGAACGATCGACAACTATCTTCGCGAATCGCAATCAAGGCGCGCGAAGAATGCAATAAATACAACTGGGCCGCTGTCAGAAATCAGTGGCTCGAACTTTATCGAGAGCTGGCCCCCGCGAACGATGCCCTGGGAACCGAGGCAGTACACGCGGAAAGCTCAGGGAGGGTTTGATGGTAGATACGCATTCACAATTGGTGACCGGTTTGCACAGCCGTGAAGTTGGCGCCGGCGAAAGGTTCGAGTTCGGAAAGAACTGGAGCCGGTTTCTGACGCTCGTCGATGAAGACCGAATCGCAAGAGCCGCGAATTCCTTGAAGCACTGGCTCGAGGTTGATGATCTGAGAGACAAGCGATTTCTTGATGTCGGCTCAGGCAGCGGACTCTACAGTCTTGCCGCCCGCAGGCTCGGTGCGCGCGTTCATTCTTTTGATTACGATCCTCAATCAGTCGCGTGCACTGCGGAGCTCAAACGACGGTATTTTGCGGGTGACTTGAACTGGATCGTCGAAGAAGCATCCGCGCTTGATTTGGATTATCTGAAGTCGCTTGGACAGTTTGACGTTGTGTACTCGTGGGGAGTGCTGCATCACACAGGCGAGATGTGGCGCGCTCTTGATAATGTGCAGCATTCGGTTGCCGAGGGCGGCAAGCTATTCATCGCGATCTACAACGATATGGGTAGTCAAAGCACTCGCTGGAGGCTCATCAAGCGAACGTATAATAAACTACCGAATGTGTTGAAGCTGCCTTTCGCCGTGATTGCAATGGCGCCTCACGAAACGAAATCGGCATTGCGAGCAGCGTTCACGCTGCGATTCGGCGAGCATCTGCGCTCGTGGGTTGAGCCGCGGCCTGAACGGGGCATGTCGCGTTGGCGAGACATCATCGACTGGGTTGGCGGCTATCCGTACGAGGTCGCCAAGCCCGAAGAGATTTTTGATTTTTACAAGGCACGCGGTTTCAGATTGACAAGGCTGCAATGTGGAGGCGTTGGCCTGGGTTGCGATCAGTTTGTTTTCTTGAAGGAGCCCGCTCGCTAGCGAAGTCCTGGCAGTATGAACATAAGGCGAATCTCTTACAACATCTACAGCTCGGCCCGGAAAGTGATCGTGCCGAACCTCGCGCACTCCCAGGCGCTGTACGAGAAAGTTCTCGAGTCGCACGTCACTCCAACGACTCGATGGCTCGATCTGGGATGCGGCCATCAGATTCTGCCAAGCTGGCGTTTGGATGCGGAAAAAAATCTTGTGAGGAACTGTGACTCGGTTGTTGGGTTCGACTTCGATCTCGGCTCGTTGACGTCGCACAAGACTATCGACTGCCGCGTTCGTGGAAATATCGGTGAGCTTCCGTTCGTCGATAACCATTTCGACCTGGTCACAGCCAACATGGTCGTCGAGCATCTCGACAACCCGGAGGTTCAGTTCAAAGAAGTTTATCGAGTGTTGAAGCCCGGCGGTTTGTTCCTTTTTCACACTCCAAACGCGCTCGGCTATTTGACGATCGGCGCGCGCCTGGTGCCTGAGATCCTCAAAGAACGGCTGGTCTATTTGCTGGATGGCAGAAACGAGAACGATGTGTTCGAGGCGCATTACAAAGCGAACACGCGAAAACGAATTGGTGATCTTGCCGGTGCTTCCGGCTTCGAGCTGGTGAAGATGAAAATGCTTGTTTCTGAAGCCGGCTTCATGTTCGTCCCCCCTCTGGCGATACCCGAGTTGTTCTGGATAAGAATCCTGATGACCCGAGGCTTCAAGCCCCTTCGAACTACTATCATCGCAATCCTGAAAAAGAGTGTTGCGTGAACGGCCCGCAAACGGACAAGAGATCGTGCCGATGAAGTCAAGCGCCTCACAACTGAAGAAGCTTCGGGGAAGGAGCTTACACGAGCTTAACGTTCGCGGCAGACAACAGCTCGCAAAGCTGAACGAACGAGTGCTCGGATGCGGCATGCGTGAGATGAGCGACGGCACGCTGCTTCGCGAGATCGATCCAATGTCTCGCAACGGAAATGGCGAAGGTTCGGCGACCCTCATCCTCGAACGCATTCGCTCTGCGACCAGCTCAGGCGTCCGTTCTTCGAGAAACCTGCCTTTCTTCTCTTCCCTGACACGACGTAGTGAAGTTTCGGCCGTGCTCAAGCAGCGGTTCCCAGTAGAGCGCGCAGCACTTCTCGAGCGGGCTGAGCGCGCGATGATGGGACGCTTCGATTTGCTCGGCTTCGAAGATTTGAATTTCGGTGATCCCATCGACTGGATTTTGGATCCGACGACCGGGAAGAAAACGCAGCGAGTACATTGGAGTAAAATAAATTACCTTGATCCAAGCGTGGCTGGCGACAAAAAGGTCACGTGGGAGCTGAACCGTCACGCGCACTTCGTCGCGTTTGGTCAAGCATATTGGCTCACAGGCGACGAGCGGTTTTCCGATGCGTTTGTGGCGCAAGCTTCGTCGTGGATGGATTCAAATCCACCGAAGCTCGGGATCAACTGGGCAAGCAGTCTCGAGCTCGCGTTTCGCGCGATTGCCTGGCTGTGGGCGTTGCACCTTTTCGCCGAGTCGGATCGATTGACTCCAAAGTTTGTATCGCGCTTCGTGAAGTATCTCATCGCGCAAGGCCGTCACATCGAGGCTTACCTTTCGCACTACTTCAGTCCAAACACGCACCTGACCGGTGAAGCGCTCGGGTTGTTTTATCTTGGCGCGTCGTTGCCTGAACTCGCTCGCGCCGAGTGCTGGCGCGATACGGGGTTACGCATTTTACTCCAGCAATTGCCGCGACACATTCGCGGTGACGGAGTCTACTTTGAACAATCGTCTTACTATCATCGGTACACCGTAGACTTCTACACCCACCTCCTGGCGCTGGCTCATCGCGCTGATCTCGTGTTGCCCGGCGAGGCGGAACAGAAGCTTTCGATGGCTCTCGACCATTTGATGTTCATCACGAGACCCGATGGTTCTTCTCCTTTTTACGGAGACGATGATGGCGGCCGGCTTTTGACTCTGAATGCACGACGTTCGAATGACTTTCGCGACACGCTCGCGATCGGCGCTGCCTTATTTGAACGTGGTGATTGGAAGTTCGTCGCCGGCGAAGCTCCGGTCGAATTACTCTGGCTGCTCGGGCCCGAAGCTGTTGAACGCTACGACCGAATCGAATCTCATCCGCCGTCTGAAGCAAGCCGGGCCTTCGATGAGAGCGGATACTTCGTGATGCGAGACGGGTGGTCGAATGAATCAAGCTACGTCCTCGCTGATTGTGGACCTCACGGCGCGCAGAGTTGCGCTCACGCACACGCCGATGCGCTCGCTTTTGAATTCGCGGCCCTGGGACGGACATGGCTGGTCGATCCCGGCACGTTCACTTACACCGGTGACGCGATTGCGCGAGATCAGTTTCGACTGTCGGAAGCTCACAACACGATAACAGTCGACGGACAGTCGCAATCAACTTCGTCCGGCCCGTTCGCCTGGGATCACATTGCCGAGTCGCGCGTGCATCAGTTCGTCAGCGAAAAGTCGTTCGATTACCTGGAGGGTTCTCAGAACGGTTATGAAAGACTTGTAGACCCGGTCGCGCACACAAGATCTCTGCTCTTCGTGAAGGCCAATGAAGCTTGCGAGCTTCCGCCTTACTTGATAGTGCGCGATCAACTCGAGGCAATAGGTCGCCATTCCTACTCGCTTCGCTACCACTTCGCGCCGGGCACTTCCGTAATCGCGCGCAAGAACGAGGTAAAAGCATTGGACGATACAGGTCGTGGATTGTCCGTAAGCGTGTTTGGAAAACACGAACTCAAGTCACGAACCGAAGAAGGCTGGGTCTCTGAGTGCTACGGCAAACGAGCGTTATGTCCGGTCGCCCTGTTCGAAGCAGAGGGTGAAGGCCCCTCCGATTTTGTCAGTCTACTAATTCCTACAACCGATAGTGTCGGCGCTACAACCCGAATAACATTAGCAGTAGAGCCGCGTTCAACTGGCTCATATTCCATTTTGGCCGGTAGTTCGCGAGATGTGTTGTTGGTTGGTCGGGAGGCGAGTCAACCTCAGCACGAATTGGTTAGCGTCAACGGTTCACTCGGGTGGGCTCGATTCATCGACGGCTCATTTATGAGCGGTTGCTTGATTAAGGGCAGGAGTTATCGCGTCAGTGAACGCTTCGCGATCGATTCAACGAACGAAGCGAGCTCGATGGCGATCACAATCGCAGGCGATCAAATCGAAATTAGTATTCATGATGCAACCCGGTTTGATTTATCCTTAGACATCCCCGCGAGCAGGATCGTGGTCGACAATTCTGTCTTCGACTTGACGCCCGGCTCCCGAATGATTTCGTTTGAACTAGAAGCCTCCGGTTGGAAGCTCTCAAAGGAGGACTAGCATCGATGTGTGGAATTTGCGGCATCGCTATCCCGAGAAGCCTCAACCGCGCGGTTGACGCGGCGGCACTCGTGCGAATGCGCGATAGCCTTACACATCGCGGACCCGATGACGCTGGAACTTATATCGACGGACAAGTCGGACTCGGTCATCGCCGACTGTCCATCGTCGATCTCGCGGGCGGCCATCAGCCGATGTGCAATGAAGACGAAAGTATTTGGATAACCTACAACGGAGAAGTCTACAACCATCGAGACCTTCGACCCGGCCTCGAAGCCCGCGGCCACTTTTATCAAACGACCTGCGATACCGAAACGATCATTCACCTTTACGAAGAACGCGGGCCGCGCGTAGTCGAAGAGCTTCGCGGAATGTTTGCCTTCGCGATCTGGGATCAGCCGCGCCGCCGGCTTGTATTGTCTCGCGACAGGCTGGGAATCAAACCACTTTACTACTCGATATCCGATGAAGGAGTACTCCACTTCGCCTCCGAAATAAAAGCTCTGCTCGAAGCCCGAGCACTGCGGACCCATCTCAACTACGACGCGCTGGCAGATTACGCGGCGAATCGCTCAACTTCAGGTGAAGACACTTTGTTTCGGGGTATCAAACGACTGCTTCCCGGCCACACACTCGTCTGGGACGACGGTCGCGTTCATGTCGAGCGCTACTGGGATTTGAGTTTTGCCAAGACCGACTCGACTCATAATGATGCTCAGTATGTTGAAGAATTCTTCGAGCTATTTCGCGCGTCCGTTCGCCTTCGTCTGATGGCTGATGTGCCGCTTGGAATGTTTCTGTCGGGCGGGATCGATTCAAGCGCAATCGTTTCGGTAATGAGCGAGATGGTATCAGATCCGATCAAAACTTTTTCCGTTGCGTTTGAAGAGCGTGAAGCAAACGAGCTCGAGTACGCGCGGATGGTTGCGAGCAGATTCGGCACCGATCATCACGAAGTCGTGGTCAGCCCGCAACAGTTCTTCGATGCGCTGCCGTCGTTGGTGTATCAGGAAGACGAGCCCATCGCTCACCCGTCGAGCATTCCGCTCTATTTCGTGTCGAGGCTTGCAAGCGAACACGTCAAAGTCGTGTTGACCGGCGAAGGGAGCGACGAACTCCTGGCCGGCTACGACAAGTATCGCAAAACCATTTTCAACATCGCGCTGGGACGGATCTATCACAATGCGTCGCCGCACGAGCTTCGCGACGCAGTCGCTCGAGCGATATCAAGATTGAATGGAGCCTCCCGAATCCGGCAAAAACTCTCTCGAACGTTTCTCGCATTGTCGCCGGGAATCGAAGATATCTACTTCGATAATTTTTCAGTCTTCTCGAAAGCTATGCAGCAACGGCTATTTACTCCCGCGACTCGTGAGCAGATGCGTGAGCACGACCCTTATCGCGCGTCGATGGATTTGATTGGTCAATCGGATTCATCGGAGCTGCTCGATCAATTACTTGCGGCGGACATGAAAACCTACTTGCACGAGCTCCTGATGAAGCAGGATCAGATGAGCATGGCTGCTTCAATCGAGAGCCGAGTGCCCTTTCTTGACCACGAGCTGGTCGAGTTTGCCGCGCGCCTCCCGGTGAAGATGAAGCTGCGAGGATTGACGACAAAACACATTCTGCGACAAGCGATGCGCGACCGATTGCCTCGTGAGATTCTGACCAGGCGCAAGATGGGCTTTCCGGTTCCCGTCGGCGCGTGGCTTCGCGGCCGATTCAGACACATCGTCGATGAATATGTGTTGAGCGCGCGCGCGATGGACCGGAACATCTTCAATTCAGACTTTGTTCGTGAGTTAGTCGCTCGTCATAGCACGGGCGAAAATCATTCTGAAAGGCTTTGGGCGTTGATCAACTTTGAAATCTGGCAGCGACGATTCTTCGACGGCGAAACGGTCACGCAGGAGACCGGCAGCGCACCTGTATGGGCGACCCTTCGTGGCCGCCCCTCGGTCGCGGCAAGCTCTTGAGAAAGTAAGGAGGGGCGCCCGCAGGGGACGCCCTTACAAGTATGAACATTCTCTGGGTCAAAGCGGGCAAGCTGCTTCCGGTCGATACTGGCGGCAAGATTCGCTCTTACAATATTCTTCGAAGGCTCGCCTCGCGACACGATGTAACTCTGCTTTCGTACCACAACGGCCCACGCGACGAGGCTTACGAAAAAGAGATTGAGGAACATTTGCCCGGCGCGGTGACGATCAACACTGGCTTCGCCGATTCGAATCGATTTGCGACAGGTTTGAACTACCTGCGAAGTCTTCTGAATGCTGCGCCGTTTGCAGTGACGAAATTCACTTCGCCCAGGGTTCAGGGCAAAGTTGCCGAGCTTCTTTCAAGCCATCGCTTCGACGTTTGCGTGTGCGATTTTCTGGCGGCCTCTCTTAATTTTCCGAGAGCGCTCGAAACACCAACCGTTCTATTTCAACACAACGTCGAGTCATCGCTTTGGCAGCGGCAGGCGCTTCACGAACCGAACATCGCGAACCGCATAGTCTACAAGCTTGAAGCGGCGAAGATGCTTCGCTACGAACGCGAGGCAGTAAACAAATTTGATCGCGTCATCGCGGTTTCAGATAACGACCGTCAGCTCATGAGCGCGATGACCGATGGATCGCGGATCGATGTAGTTCCGACTGGCGTTGACTTGCAGAAATTCCGATCAGCGCGAGAGGACTCGTTTAAACCGCAAGCTGCCGAGCCGCTTCTTGTTTTTGTCGGTTCGATGGATTGGGAGGCAAACATAGATGCGGTTGACTACTTTTGCCGCGAGATCTGGCCCGCGATCAAGCAAGCGGTTCCTCGAGCTCGCTTTAGAATCGTTGGGCGAAACCCGCACGCTCGAGTAAAAATGCTTGCCGGCGACTCGATTGAAGTAACTGGAACTGTCGCTTCGGTGATCGAACACTATCGAGAGGCTACTGTTAATATCGTTCCGTTGCGAATCGGCGGCGGGACGCGATTGAAGATCTATGAAGCGATGGCGATGGGTAAAGCGACTGTCTCGACATCGATCGGCGCGGAGGGATTGGACGTCAACGACGGACGCGACATACTCATCGCGGATTCATCGGAAGAGTTTGCTGAATCCACAATCGCTCTGCTGACAGACGAACAGTTGCGAACGAAGATCGAGCAAGGTGCGGCCGAGCAGGCGACGCGTTATGATTGGTCGGTGATCGCTGAAAGATTTGAAGAGGTGTTGGCTGGCGTCGCGCGGTGCTATGTCGATCATAAGAGCGTAGTGTTAACCCATGTAGGGGCGGCCCTCCGTGGCCGCCCCTCTTCCATAAACGAAGGCTTGCCTCATCAAGGAGGGGCGGCCACGGAGGGCCGCCCGTACACCGTATGAAACTGAGCATATTTGGTTTGGGATACGTCGGTTGCGTTTCGGCTGCGTGCTTCGCCGATCGAGGCCACGAAGTTATCGGCGTGGACGTGAACCCGTTGAAGGTCGAAATCATCAATGGCGGTCGAAGCCCGATCGTCGAGCCGGGCATCGCAGAGCTTATCGCGGCGGCGGTCGGCAAGAACCGTCTTCGAGCAACGACTGATGCCAACGATGCTATTGCCGATTCGGACGTTTCACTTGTATGCATCGGCACGCCCGGCAATCACAACGGCAGCCTTGATCTCAGCTACATCAAGCGCGCTTGTCAACAGATCGGCGAAGCGCTTGCGGAGAAAAGCCGGTTTCACATCGTGGCGATGCGCAGCACTATGTTGCCGGGAACGATCGAACATACGGTGATCCCGACGCTTGAGATTTTTTCGGGCAAACATGCAGGCCGTGACTTCGGAGTCGCAGTCAATCCCGAGTTTTTGCGCGAAGGAACTTCGATCTACGATTTCAATCATCCGCCGTTCACCTTGATCGGCGCCGATAACGAAGAAACCTCTCTTCCGCTTCGCCGTCTTTACGCGAGCGTCGATGCGCCGCCGGTGATCGTTCCGATTAAAGAGGCGGAGATGGTCAAGTATGCGTGCAATAGCTTTCACGCGTTGAAGGTTGCCTTCGCCAATGAGATCGGTAACGTGTGCAAGGCGCTCGGAGTCGACAGCCACAAGGTGATGGAAGTCTTCTGCAAGGATACCAAGCTCAACCTGTCGCCTTATTACCTGAAGCCCGGATTCGCATTCGGCGGCTCGTGCCTGCCAAAAGATTTGCGCGCGATAACCTACAAGGCCAAGGAGCTCGACGTTGAAGTGCCGCTGCTCAACTCGATCATGTTGAGCAACCGCCAGCAAATCGAGCGCGCGATTGACACCGTCATTCGTTCGGGCCGAAAGAATGTCGGCGTGCTGGGATTGAGCTTCAAACCGGGCACAGACGACTTGCGCGAAAGCCCAATGGTTACTCTAATCGAGACGCTGATCGGCAAAGGGCTGAAGCTCACGATCTACGATCGCGACGTCGAGCTTGCGAGATTGTTCGGCGCAAATAAGCAATACATTGAGCGCGAGATTCCTCACATCTCATCGCTGATGAACTCAGATCTCAACCAGGTTATCGAAAGCTCCGAGATCATCATCATCGGAAAGAAAGAGGATGAGTTCAAAGTGCTGTCTGAAAAGTTGAACAACGGGCGAGTGATCGTAGATCTGGTGCGGTTATTCGACGTCGCTGATGCGCGTCAGCAGTACAAAGGAATCGCGTGGTAGTCCGGAGGCGAACCGACACATTGAAGGTTAGGAAATAAGAACAGTGAGCTCGATCCCAAGCAACAAGATTGTCAACATCGCCGAACGAAGAGCGGGACCTCGTCCTCTTTCCGCTGTCGCATCCATCAAACCGGATATCGAGCGCGTACGCCGAGCGTTGACCGGCAGGTTCGTCGATTTCAGATTGAGCAGCTCCATTGGCGATGTCGAAACTTATCTGGTTCGCGACGCGCAAGGTGAAGCGCTTTCACTCAAGGTGCTTTCGGCGGAAGCCACGAAGCAGGCTGACGCTCGAGCGATGTTCATTGAAGAAGCGCGCGCGGCAGCGAGACTCTCTCATCCAAACGTCGTTTCAACCAGCGAGCCTGAAGAGAGCCGGGACGTCTTGTTTTACGGAGTTGAGCACAAAGCCGGCGCACGGACACTTCGAGAGATCATCGATCACGATGGCTGGTTAGATGTAACGACTGCGGCTCAAATCGCCGACCAGGTTGCATCGGCGCTCGATTATGCTCGCGATAACGGAGTGTTGCATTTGAGGTTGGAGCCCGAGTGCGTGCTGGTGGAAGAGGATGGTTGGGTGACGGTTGCGGACTTTGGCGTTGATGCGGCGCGCGGGCGCCGCATGGAATTGCCGCCCGCTCCGTACACGAGTCCCGAGCAAGGTGCGGGCGCGAAAGTAGATCATCGAAGCGATTTGTATTCGCTGGGCGCGGTCCTGTATGAAATGTTGACCGATCGCACTCCTTTTGATTCTGGCGATCGCGAGTCCGTCAAACGAAAGCAACTGAGCTTTGCCCCGGCAGCCCCGCACCTGATTTCAATGCACGTTCCGGAGCCAGTTTCGAATGTGGTGCTTAAGCTGTTGGAGCTGCAGCCCGACGAGCGGTTCGCGAGCGCGCTGGCGTTTCAATCAGCGTTGGACTCTGCAATCAATAACTAGATAGACGACCGAGGAGAATCGTGAATGTATCTTGAGTACTACGGCCTGAAAGAAATGCCTTTCGGCCTGACGCCCGACCCTGGATACATATTCAAAACCGAGAGCCATCTCGAAGTTCTCGCGACGATTCGCTACGCGGTCGAGCACAACAAGGGACTCGTCGTAGTCACCGGGGAAGTAGGCACCGGCAAGACAACAATCCTGCGAGCTGCGCTTCAGATGTTCACCGATGAAGTGATGTGCGTTTACATCTTCAATCCATTCTTGACAGCTTCCGAATTCTTCGAGCAGGTGGCCGACGAATTCGGACTCGGTCTCTCGAAGCCGGCTTCAAAGCCTGAACTGCTCGCGGCACTCGGACGATTTCTTGCAGAGCGTCATTCACAGAACCTTCGAACTGTGTTGATCATCGATGAAGCGCACGGACTGCCGACATCGCTGCTCGAAGAAATAAGGTTGCTGATGAACTTCGAGACAAGCACTGAGAAACTTCTGCAGGTGATCCTGTCGGGTCAACCCGAATTGCACGAGGTGTTGAATCGCCCGGCCTTGAGACAACTCAAGCAACGAGTCTCGCTGCGTTGCCAGATCAAGCCGCTCAGCTTATTTGAAATCAACAAGTACATCCGCTTTCGTTTGAAACATGCGGGCGCGAAAAACGTGAATCTGTTCGACAACGCCGCCGTTGGATTGATTGGCCACGTTTCGCAAGGCATACCTCGCGTGGTGAACAACATTTGCGACAACGCTCTGTTGTACGGCTACGCCGCGGGAGCCGGGATGATCACTCGAGATACGATCGAGGAGGTTGTCGAAACGCTTGATCTGTCCGCACCGATGCGTGATCGTGAAGCTTTAGTATTCGACGACGAAGTGAGTTCGGGACTTTAAGAATCGTCTTTCTTCCAATGATGAAGCCTATGAATTGATTGCTACCGCATCCAGGCTGGCCGCTTCCTCGCCACCCTCTCATAAATCGGACAGGTCGGAACGTGCGCGCCCGGCAAGTAACCGGTGCTGATCAAGAACTCGCCGGTGATTTCTCCGCCTGTGAACAGGAAGGTTTTCTTGAAGAGCTTGACCCACTCATCTTTCGAAAGCGGGTGGTGAGCATCCAGCCAGCGAGCGAATGAGTTGTGGCTCTCGCGAATCGTGATGATCCGTCGAGCGTTTTCAATCACGGCGTCGATCTTGAGCTGGTTGCGAATAATGCCCGGGTCGCGAAGCAACCGAGACCGCTCACGCCTTCCGAATGCCGCTACGCGATCGATGTCGAAGCCGTCGAACGCCGCGTCGAACGCATCTCGCTTCTTTAAAATCGTCAGCCACGACAAACCGGCCTGATTTATTTCGAGCGCCAATCGCTCGAACAGTTTCGAATCGTCGCGGATTGGAAAGCCGTATTCTTTCGCGTGATACGGTCCGTGATACGGATGACCCGGTGCGATGTCACAGTAACTTGCCATCATTCCACTCTCGTCGAGTAACAATCTAGCGGCGTACGCGGCTTCGAGCAACCGGAACGATGCCTCTTGCGCACTCGACCAATCACGCTGTAGAAATGCCTGAACTTCACCACCGTCCGGAAGGAGCGAATGGACATGAGTATCGATCTGGAAAGTCAAATCACCGATACGTGGAATATAAATAACAGAATCAATTTGTACCTGCTCGATGCTATCTCGCTCGATGCGTTGGCTGACCGCTCAACTTCGAAGGGCCGCACGGTCGCTGAGCAGATCGCTCACCTTCACAACGTGCGGTTGATGTGGCTGAGGGTCTGTGGGCCGGAGTTGATAAAGGGGATCGTAAAGATTGAAAAGGACGCGGCCGCAAATAAGAAACTGCTCGAGCGCGAATTAACGAAAAGCGGCAAGGCAATGGAGACGGTATTAAAGAAGGCGATCGAAAACGGAGGCAAGGTTAAAGGCTTCAAGCCGCACGTTACTGCTTTCCTGGGTTACATCATCGCTCACGAATCGCATCATCGCGGGCAAATTGCGCTTTCGCTTAAACAATCGGGTCATACGCTCGACAAAAAAGTTGCTTACGGTATCTGGGAATGGGGTGTGAGATAGAAAATGCCGACGTCCGATCCATCCAGCAGTGTTGACATTGGAGCTGAGGAAATCTCAAAGCGAATCTTCCTGCTCGAAAGCTTCACTGCGGAAAGCATAAGAAAACTTCGGCGCGAGTTCTCGAAGCATCTCGCGAAATCAGCGCCGCGGTTCGTTGTCGATGTTGCGCTCCGGCTACTGGAACACCACACAATCGAACGCCGGTTGGTGGCTTATGAGCTTGTATGCAGTCACCCAGGTGCCTTGGCCAGTCTTGGAGAAAAAGATTTGAAGCTGCTGGGCCGCGGACTAAACAGCTGGAGCTCGGTTGATATGTTTGCCTGTTTTCTCTCGGGACCGGTATGGCGTGAGAAGCAAGTCTCCGACAAAGTCATTCATAGCTGGGCACATTCAAAGAACAGATGGTGGCGGCGCGCCGCGCTTGTCAGCACGGTCTCGCTCAACAGCAAAGCTCGCGGCGGAAGCGGTGATACCGGGCGCACGCTGGAGGTCTGCCGGCTGCTGGTGACTGATCGCGACGATATGGTCGTCAAAGCGATGTCGTGGGCGCTTCGCGAGCTTTCCAAACGCGACCCGAAGGCGGTGGAATCTTTTCTTGATGAACAACGCGACAAGCTTTCCGCGAGAGTTCTGAGGGAGGTCCGGAATAAACTCTCTACAGGCCTCAAGAACCCAAAGCGTAACTTTGCGAGGAGTGACGATGCCAAAACAATACTGGCTGATGAAATCTGAACCTTCTGCATACTCGATCGACGACTTGAAGAGAGACAAATCGACGCTGTGGGAAGGAGTCAGGAACTACCAGGCTCGAAACTTCATGATGAAAGAGATGAGCGTCGGCGATGAAGTCTTGTTCTATCATTCGAACGCCGACCCTCCCGCGGTTGTCGGCGTCGCCGAAGTGAGCGGAGCGGCCGAGCCCGACCCCACTCAGTTTGACTCGGGCGATTGTCATCACGATCCGAAGTCTAATCCAGCCAAACCGATCTGGTATTGCGTTCGAGTCAAGTTCAAACAGAAGTTTGCGCGTGAGATTCCGCTCTCACAGTTAAGAGAACGAAAAGACTTGCAAAAAATGGTGCTGCTCCAAAAAGGAAGCCGCCTTTCGGTTCAACCGGTCACCGAAAAGGAATTCAAGATCATCACCGCGCTTGGGTCGAAGAAGGTCTAGTCGCGAGCGGTTTCTTGGGTATGACCTAAGAGAATGAACAACCACTCACTCCGCGCAATGGGACCGGTGGTCCCCTTTTCGTGAGCGCGGAGCGGAGAAAGTAATTACCGAGTTGCTGGGCTTTCTGGATATCGGCTAGAATCGGCCCCACCGTGAGCGACCCCGCAGGCATATTCGATGAGGGATTTCTGGCATCACTGGAAATATCCGTCAAGATTCATCACCAACTTTACCCAACGGTCCCGCCTCAGGGTATCTACTTCGAGGCACTTGTCGAGCGATCCTTTAAGGCCATCAAGAAACCCTATGCAATGATTCAGCCCAGCAACCGCAATCTGGCGGGGCACGATTTGCTCGTAGAAGGAAAACGCATCTCGCTAAAGACCGAGACGGGGGCAAGCACCAAAGCGAATCGGATTAATATCACAAAGCTATGTACAACCGAGAAAGAACCGTGGGATGCACCAACCTTAGTCGCGCGCGTTTTGGACCATTTGAGCCGATACGAGTTTATACTTATGTTGCGCTCAATTTGGGAAAGACCGCTGCTCCATTATCAGTTGCTGGAGATTCCGATTGACAATCTAAGGTTGATAGAGACGGCAGATGTGCAGGTGTCGGGCAAGCGAAAGGGACGGCAAAGTTTGGGTGCTAAGGTATCCGCGAACAATCAGATTCTGTTTTCTGTCTTTTTTGATGCACAGATGGTAAGTGTGCGATTAGGAATCTTCGCGTCAGCGATTGCGTTATGCTACGCGAATGGGATGTTAAGATCGAATAGCTATTCACATCGATCCGACTTACGAAAAACCAACCAATAACAATGCTGACGCCTACTGTGGTGAGCCACAGCCCACTTTGGGTCAATGATCGGCGCCTTGCGAACCTTGATAATGCAATCGCACGCGCAAAACCCAGCTGCGACCGCAGCTTGAGTCAATTCCATGTGCGCCCACTGATACTGATGATTGTGAATGTAGTCAGCAATCTTGCAAAACAAAACGCCATCAGGCCGCAAAACTCGTAACGCTTCCTTAATAAACAGAGGGTAGAGATGCGCAAATGAATAGCCGTGCTCCTTTGCAGAGCGCTCGCCTAAACCAAACCGCGTATTGAAGTCCTTCTGCTTGTCCCTGCCTTGGTTTGGAATGTGAGGTGGGTCATACACAACAACATCGAAGACACCAGTCGAAAACGGCATAGTCATGTTGTCCCCAACTATCGATGGGCGATGAGCAGCCGATACGTCCATGCCGATGATCTTGCGCTTGGTTCCGCGCCAGAATCGTCCGCCGTTTACCGTGGCATCAAGTATGCGCTCTGGCCTGCAATGAGGATAAAAATCGAGCATGCGTTCCAAGAGTTCGCTATCTTCGCCATACCAAACAGACGGAAGAGGCGCGTAGGTCGCTGGCTTGTCTGGCTCTTCACGAAGGGCTATCAAGGTAGGTTGCTGTTTCGATGACATGACTTGTCCACGGAAGAATACGTACGCTCAGTTGAGCGGTCAAGCAATTATGAATCAGGCCAGATCCTTCTTGTGATACTGTCCTCTGTCGCATTAGTGCGCTACACAACTCACCAGACTAGAGTGCGGCTTCCAATTCGTGCAGCTCTTGAAGCGCCCTGATCATCAATTGCTCGGTCACATATCTGGGATCCGAGAGCCATCGCTCAACTGCTGCCGCTAAGTGTTCGAGCTTCACAATTCGAGCTTGCTCGTCGTGATTTGCTGATCGCGGCATCGCTCACCGAAACGACGCATGAACTGAAATTGGACGTTTGAAACTTCTCTACCCGACGCTTCGCTTTAAGACAGAGGGTCTCGGAGCCATCAACGCGCGCGATCTATCCATCCTTCTCACTACCACGCTTGCTCGAAGAACGTCGGCCTGAGCCATCAGCCAATCAACGTTGTGCCCCGGAACGAAGCCGCTTGCGGCAATGGTCAATATCTCAGTGCGACTCGGCGCACGCCTCGTCTGAATTTTTCCGATCTCGTAGCCATCCAAAAGCACTCGGTCTCGCCTGCACCAGCCGCCAAAGGTTCTCACGCGCCGGCCCGGCTCTATTCTCAATCGCACCCGTATAGCTTGCTGTATCGTCATCGCAAACCACCTTGAATCTTGATGTCCTGCAAGAGGGTCCCGAAAATATACGAAAATGGACGAACAATGTCAAGAACTATTTTCAAAGACACTGAGGTTTTTCCTTGACAATAAGCGCTAGTCGTTCGACAATTTTCGATGAGTTTTCACAATCCGCACGAGTTTTGGTCACGAAGCTAAAAGAGGCGTGGCCACCAGGAGGCAAGATGGTTACACCGAGGCAGAAACAGATTTACGATTATCTATGCCGCTATGCTGATGCGCACGGTTATGCGCCGACGATGGCCGAGATAGGCAAGCAGTTCAAGCTAAGCTCGCCTGCAAGCGTTCATCACATTCTGTCCGGGCTTGAACACGAGGGATTGATTCGACGGATTCCAAACGTAAGCCGCGGCATCGAGGTAGTCAGACAGGAAACCGATGAACATGAGTTTGAGATTCCGTTGCTCGGTGTAGTAGCCGCCGGTCAGCCGATCGAAGCGATCCTCAGCCACGAAACCGTCTGTGTCCCAAGAGACTTTCTTGGACGTGAGCGCCTGTTCGCGCTTCGAGTGCGAGGCGACTCGATGATCGGCGAGCAGATTCGCGACGGCGACTGCATCATAGTCGAATCGCGGCAAACGGCTCACAACGGCGAGATGGTTGTGGCGCTGGTGGATGGCAGCGATGCCACGGTGAAGACTTTTTTCAAGGAACGCGATCGCATCAGGCTCGAGCCTGCTAACCCGCGCTACAAGCCAATCATCATCAGCCCGGCCGATCGGGTAACCATTCAAGGAATTGTGAAGGGATTAATAAGAAAGTACAAACGATGAGTCTGTCGAATCGCCGTCTCGTCAACTCGACGACTTGATCGCCTCGATCACTTCTTCACTAGTAAGTCCGAAAAGGTAATGAAGATTTTAGCGGGGCGCTAAACATCGAGGCGAGCTTTCATCTTCTTCAGCAGCGGTATCGCGGCGATCTTTTCTTCGTCGAGATATTCCCAATAGACTCCCGTTGGTCTTCTGTGCCTGGTCCTGCACTCGATAATTTCATCAGGAGTCACGATGAAGTCGAGCGAGATATCGTGAGGCTTGATTGGAATCGTGTGTTCAACGATCTGTAGCGGATGAACGGTCGTGATTATCGGAGTTCGACCGCTGACAATCCCGAGCTCACGCGAGATCGCATATTCGAGATCTGAATAGCCGCCACCTTTTCCTACTCGCGCGCCATCGCGGCGAACCGAAACTGAACCGCACACGATCAAATCGACCGGCTTCATTTGTTTTACCGAAACCTGCCGGCCAAATTCGAATGCTCCTTTGATGCTCGAAGCCGCGTACAGATTCTTTCCGAGCCGCTTTGGATTAAGCTCGATAAAACATTTCTCCTCGCGCAACCGGGGCACGGCCATGTAAATGGTCTTGCCTTGTCGCAACGCGAGATGACGAATCGTCCGTTGAGGAGAATCAGGGTTCGCCTTCAAGACGCGCGCTTCATTCCATACTTCGAGCTCGGCTACTTTGTTTGCGCATTGTTCCGCGCCTTTGAAGTTTGGGATTCGACCGCGCGCGCCGGGAAATCGCGAGACGCGTTCGGATTGCAGAAGGCTCCAGACTTCGTCTCGGATTTCCTGTTTGTTCATCGTCGCGTCCGTACAACCCGGAGACGAAGGGTGAGAAACCTAACTCGAGAACAGGCTCAGTTGCGGTCCATTCGGGACTCGGAACGAATCCGTTGACAAATCGGGATGGCGGCCTTCGATTCCGGCTCTTCTACAAGCCAGCTTGAACATCGAGTTGATCTGTTCCGAGTAGACTCCTTCGCCGCGCATGCGCGAACCGAATCTTGGGTCGTTCAACTTGCCTCCTCGCATTTCGCGAATCCTGTTAAGCACTTTCTTTTTTCGATCCGGGAAATTTTGCTCGAGCCAGCCTTCAAACAATTCTTTCACCGCGTAAGGCAACCGTACCACGACGTAGCCGGCGTAGCGGGCGCCGGCGTTTGCCGCCGAAGTTATGATCGAAGTCATCTCGTGATCGGTGAGCCCAGGAATCGTCGGCGCGGCCAGAACGCCAACCGGCACGCCCTCGCCAGCGAGCGTTTGAATCGCAGCCAGCCGATTCGCAGGAGTGGAAGTCCTCGGCTCCATCACTCGAGCCAACTCGGCATCGAGCGTTGTGATCGACAGAAACACCGCCGCGCACTTGAACTCGGCCATTCGCTTCAACACGTCGGCGTCGCGCGCGACAAGTTGATTCTTCGTGATTATCATGACCGGGTTGCGAAACTCTTCAAGCACCTCGAGACAGCTTCGCGTGAGTTGCAGTTTTCGCTCGATTGGCTGATAAGGGTCAGTGACTCCACTGATCGCGAGCACCTTCGGAGTCCAGCGTCGCGAGGCGAGTTCCTTTCTCAACAACTCCGGCGCATCTTCTTTGACTAAGATCTTCGTTTCAAAATCAAGACCGGATGAGAAACCGAGATACTCGTGATAGGGCCGCGCGTAACAGTAAATGCAACCATGTTCGCAGCCGCGATATGGATTGATGCTCGCTTCGAAGCCGACATCAGGGCTGTCGTTGAAAGTGATTAAAGACTTTGAAACGTCTCGAAGGAACTGAGTTCTTGTTGATGGCTGTTCGTCGTCGTCCAGATCCGGATCGCGAAGGTAGACCAGTTTCTCGAATCGGTTGGGAGGATTCTCCGCAGTTCCGCGTCCGTGCGATGGATTCTGTTTCGGCTGGGATTCCACGAATCAAGTCAAGCTGGATTCGATCGGTTCTGTCAACCGTTGCTAACCGAGATCGCGCCGCAGCGTAAGCCCGCCGTCGACGGTGATCACTTGTCCGGTGATGTAGTTGTCCGGTTCCAGGAGCAGCCTGACCACTCGCGCCACGTCTTCGGGTTTTCCAAATCGAGGAATGATCTTTCTATCGATATAAAAGTCATACTTACCCGACTGAATCGACTTCAAAGCCATGCCCGCGCGATTGACACCCGGCGCAACGACGTTGACGCGGACGCCCGCGGGTCCACCCCATTGCTTAGCCATGATTCGCGCCGCGTGAATTAAAGTGGACTTTGGACCGGCATAATTGATACTCGATTCAAATGGCGCGACCGCTTGCATCGTGGATAGAAACACGATCGAGCCTTCGTTGCCGTGCTTCAACATTCGCAGAGCGGCATCGCGAGCAAGCAACAGCGGCGACACATAGTTCTCTTGCATCGAAGCATGCAAGTCCGCGTCGGTAACATCGTCGAACTTTACTCGCGCGGGATCGCCGGTGAAACAGACCAAACCATAAAGCCCTTCGCCAAGTGCGTCGGCTGCTTCGATGTACTTCGAACGCACTTCGGGATCGGAGATGTCGCCGCTGACCAAATGAACCGTCGTCTTGTAGCTGGCTTCCAGGGCCTGTTTCAGGGCCTCAGCCCTTGCGCCGTCAGCGCGGTAGCCCGCCACGACCGACGCGCCTTCGCGAGCCAGCAAGGCTACCGTTGCACTGCCAAGCCCGCCGGTTCCACCCGCAACAAGCACGACTCGACCCGCAAGCGACCGCTCCTTGAAATCAAAATCGAATGAAACACTTGAATCCGACAATGCTCTTGCCTCCTGAAGGAAAACAAAGTGTCTATCAAGTCTCGCAATCTAATCAAGCCGATGCACTGATGGCGTAGTCCTAATCTATGGCGTTATTGTTAGAAAGGAATCCCGTGATCGCACCACAGCAACGATGGGACAGCGAATTTGATGGCTTCTTCCGGAGGTCTTATGAAGAAGATTGTGTCGTTTTTGTTGATGGCTTTGGTCTGGGCAGATCCTTATGTGTTTGGCGGACAGGACAAGCCTAAGCAAGATCAGGGCAATCTAAAGTTATCGACTCAGCTTGTGCAGATAGACGTTATTGTCACCGACAAGAACAACAAACCCGTGGCGGGTCTCACGAGCGAAGATTTTCAGCTATTCGACAACAACAAGCTTCAACACATAGCGAACTTCGCGTACGAGCAAGTCAACAACAGGACTTCCGGCAACAACGCTGCGGATCTTACTCGATTGCCGCGAGCGATCGGCGAAAAAGATCTCAAGCGTGTGCTTGCCTTCGTCGTAGATACCCTGCACATCAAGTTTGAAAGTCTCAATCGCACGCGGAAGATGCTCAGTGATTTTGTCGATAACAAAATGCAGTCCGGCGATCTGGTCCTGATACTTCCAACAGGTGGCGGCTCAGGAATATTGCAGCAGTTCACTTCAGATCAGCGAGTGCTGCACAGGGCGATTGATCGCCTTCGTCCGTTCGAGTTCACGAACGAAACTACTCCGTTTCGATCAATGAATCGCAGCGTAACGCCGACTGATCCGAGGCAAAGCCCGGCTGGGTTCGGCGCACCCCGCAGGACCCCTCAGCAAACAGGTATGATGGCAGGCAAGATAAGCGATCCACTCGAGGAAGCCGACGCCCGCGCAACGCTGAGCGCCCTGAACGAAACGATAAAGAATATGAGTAGGCTTCCGGGCCGCAAGGTAGGCGTGTTCATCTCGGAGGGCATACGCGCCTTCTCGACCGATACGACTTCGGAGTTGCGGCGAACAACGATTCTCGCGGCTCAGTCCAACACTGTCTTCTACACGATCGATCCGCGCGGACTCGAGCCTCTGAATCTTTCTGCTACGGACACCATCGATGCAACCAGTGATTTCGAAACCGCTGTTGCTGATGCGCTGGACAGCAAGCGAGCTGATTTCGCCGAGTCGCAAGACAGCTTGAATGCAATTGCCCTGGACACCGGCGGAAAATTCTTCCGCAACAACAACGATATTGCGCGTGGTTTGGATAATATGCTCGAAGAGAACTCAGCCTATTATATGCTGGGCTTTTATCCCGAAGCCGGAAAATGGGACGGTAAGTTTCACAAGATCAACGTCGAAGTGCGCGAACATCCCGGCGTCACGGTTTCGTTTCGAAAGGGATTTCTCGCGAAGACGCCGGCTCCCGACAACGCGCTCGCGGGTGTCGAGCCCAAAGTCGCCGAAGCGATCGAGGCGATCAATTCGCCGCTGGTTCGTCGTGATATCGATCTTCGGCTCACGCCGCTTTATATCGACAACGGGCAGCGCGAACCGGCCGTGACGCTGCTATTGCACATCGATGGCTCGAAGCTCAACTTCGCTCAGGCAGAGGGCAGATATCAAACTAAACTCGAAGAGTTCGGCCTTGTGTTGAACGCAAACGGAAAAGCGATCGACAAGATAGCAAACACGCTGGATCTCAACCTTCAACCTCAGACCTATCAAACAGCACTCAAGCGAGGCTTCGTCGCAACTCGCACCATCGACGTCAAGCCTGGCACGTATCAGATCAAGGTCCTGGTGCGCGAAATGAGCTCGGGCTTGATCGGAACGGCAAACGATTTCATTGATATTCCTGATTTGAAATCGGGAAAGCTGTCGGCGAGCAGCCTGTATCTCAGCGGTCAGGCAATCGAACAGGGCAAGGTAGTTGATACGGCGGGCTCCGGAGGAACGCCTTCGCAACGCCGCTTTCAGCGACGCGGGCAGTTTACATACTCGCTGGCAATTTACAATCCGAAAGTCGGCGACAAGGACAAGCAACCGCAGTTGGAGATGAGGACTCGGGTGTTGAAGGGCACAAAGGCGATTTACACCGGAACCGTGCGGCCCGTAGTCGTTCAAGAAGGAAGCGCGCCGCCGTTTCGCATCATTACCGGCGGGGTCATCACGCTTCTCAGCCTTGCGCCGGACGATTACACGCTCGAGGTCACTGTGCGAGATAAACTACGAAAGAAGGACGCTATCACACGACGTGAGATAGACTTCAGCGTCGAGTGAACTTCGGCCTAGCTCGATGCGAGAGCCGGTCTTGCGTCATTTTCTCTTTTGACGCGCTCCCATGCGAGCAGGGCAAGAGTTGGAAGAAAAAGACAGGCCCCAAGCCGCAGCGAGATTCCCGGGTAGACCAGCGGCGTGTACCACAACAAATAAAGCAACGCCGACCCGCAAGTCAGATACAGCCACGCGACACGCGGAACTAAACACAGAAACGGAATCAGCCACGCGTAGTACCACGCATAGCGAGGCGTCGTCAGAATCAAATACGATCCAATCAGGATTAAGGCTCCGCGAGCCAGGTCGACGGCGTCACGCTTCTTTGAGAACAGCAAACGAACTGCCAGGTAAGTCAGAAACGCCACCGCTGGAATCACGAACAGAAGCGTCGGCGCTGGGAAGAATCTTCTTAGCACATCGAGCAGAAAATACCGGCCCCCGCCCTCAGTGAATCCTTCTTCCTGCAAGTAATCCTGCAGAAAGCTGAACACTTTGTTGCCGGCTGAGACGTACGGCGTGTATGCCACCGCTATCGTGATAAGAAACGAAGCAAGGATCGCGAGATTTTGTTTGTGTACAACTCTGCGAAGGGTCGATCTCAGGAAACCCTTTCCCGATTGCGCGCCTAACGACGCGCGCTCCTGGTTCGAGGTATCAGGTCTCGCCATCAGAAAGACTGGTAATAGAAGTAGTGGATAAAACTTAACAAGCGTAGCAAGCGCAAGAGCCACTCCGGCAAGTGCGTTCTTGTTGAATGACCACGCGAGAAGCGCTAGCGCGAGAAATGCAATCAGCACTGATTCGACGTGACCGCTGTGCGCGCCTTCAAAGATCAGAAGCGGATGCCACGCGAAGACGATTACTCGCGCCGGATTCAACTCATTGCGGGCGAGAACAAGCATCAGCGCGAGCATTGCGATAACGTCAAACGAAGCCATTGCTGCTTTGAAGACCGTTACGCTCATCGGCCGAATAAGCGATACGGCTAGAAAAACAAATTGCGCCGCTGGCGGATAAGGGGACAGCCAGCGTTTATCGTCGGCGGTGATGTTTGGCAAGATTGCTTCGTCGCGCAAACCATTGAGCTCGTCAGCATTCGGCGCGTAGCGATACGGGTTGATTCCAGCCGCCTGCACGTGACCATCCCAAACATATCGATAAACATCCGCGGACAGATAAGGTCTCTGTGGTACAAGCACGGCGCGAAATCCGATTGAAAAAAAGACGATCAACGCGAGCATGGTCCAATTGAGAATTCTAGAAGAGACCGGATAGCGCAGAATGAGGTAGCAGGCGGCGAGATAAAAAGCCATCTGTCCGATGAACAAACCAATGTATGCAGCAATCCATTGAGTGAATCGATGAAGATCGCGCCCCCAAAAATAAAGCCACAAGCTGCCCACTCCGAGCGCGAACAGAGCCAGCAAAATGAAAAAGCTCGACCGTTGAATTCGCGACTCGTTTGCCTGCGAGTGCTTGAGCGCTGTTGCTGTAGTTGTATCGATCATTAGGTGAGCGATTCATTGAGGCCGGGCGCGTCACTTCAACTCGCCTTCTTCGCGGCGCGCGATCTGATACAGTCTTCCGCCGGCAGGTTCGTCTTCGTCCGGCAATTCGATTTGAATCGTCAAGTGTCTGATATCGAACCCGATTCGCAAGCGTTCCTGCAGTTCTTCGAGCGCATTGCGATGTGACACGCCCGGCTCGATCGTGACATGAGCCGAGAGCGCTTCCATTCCCGACCTGATCGTCCAGACGTGCAGGTCGTGCACATCGGTGACTCCCTTCACAGAGTGCATAGCTTCGATAACCGCTCGAACGTTGATGTGCGACGGAGTGCTCTCCAGCAGAATGTTGACCGACTCGCGAATGAGCTGCCACGAACTGTAGATGATCAGCAAACACATCACGACGCTTATCAGAGGGTCAGCTGTAATCCACCCCCATCGCCATATTACGAGACCTGCAATGATAGCGCCGAACGATCCCAGCACGTCGCCCATCACGTGAAGAAAGGCGCCTCGCATGTTGAGATTATCTTCGGAGGCAGAATGCAAAACGAAAGCGCTGATCGTGTTTACCACAAGACCTCCGCCTGCGATCAACATCACCTCGAATCCCTTGACACTTTCAGGAGACTTCAACCGTTGAAACGCTTCAAAGGCAATCAGCAGCGAAATCACCACCAGCGCCGCGCCGTTAGCGAGCGCAGCCAGTATTTCCATCCGGTAGTAGCCGTAAGTTCTCCTTGTGGTGACTGGGCGCGAAGCAAACCACAATGCAAGCAGCGCAAGGATCAGCGATGCAACGTCAGCGAGCATGTGACCGGCGTCCGAAAGCAACGCCAGTGAATTGGTAATGAATCCGCCAATCGCTTCCGCGAGCATGTAAGCAAGCGTGAGCACAAGCACGGCGATCAGACGACGCCGGTTGCTGTTATGAGAGTGCTTATGCTCCTTGTGATGTGCTTCGGACATGCGTTGCAACCGTGGTCAGATTCGCGTGGGAGTTCGCAGCGCAGAGTTTATATTGGCGAGTAAATCAACAGCAAGGTTATATCCGTAAACCAGGAGATCCGAGTCGTGACTAACGGGCGTTGACGATTTGCGACGCGACTCCGCCGATGTACACGATTTTATGATTCGAGAAACCGAGGTCGGCAGCTTCGTACAAGTCACCGAGCAGACTCGGGCCGTAGCGCGATAGAAAATAGTAGACGTTCAGTTCGCGTTCCTGGAGATTTTTGTCGGGATAAAGCGTGGTGAATGCACGCTCGACCTGGCGATATGCTGTTTCTTCTCGGTGCGCGCTCGAGTGAATGAACCTGGTGCGAAGATGCTCCAGTTGATACATCATCTTGGCGCGCGAAGTTTCGAGAGGATCGCTAAGCGTTTTGTCGGTACGCTCGAGCGCGCTGCGAAGCCTGTCGAGATGTTCGTTGAGCACTCTCTCGGTTTCAGTAAACGCGTTGGATGTGTCGCGATCGAGACTCTGCTCGACGACCTTAGTCACTGCCGGATGCAACCCATCGAAGAAGTCCCGAAGTTCCAGTCCGTACTTCTTCATTGTTTTTTGATGACGGCCCTCGACAATTGTGAAGCTCGCGCGCGGCAACACGCAGGGGTGCTGACGATCGAGTGTCTGGTAGACGGCTTGCAGTTGCGCGAAGTAAGCGATCTCGGCCGGACCTCCGACGTAAGCCGCAGTCGGAAGCAGGAAATCCTGCACGACCGGCCTGAGAGTCACGTTGGGGCTGAAGCAATTCGGACAGCGAGTCGCAAGCTCAACAAGCTCTTCTCTGCTGAATGAATTGCTCGAGCCCTTTACCGCAAACCGGTCATCGTGCTGCGTTATTGCGGCGCGTCTCCCGTCATCCATGATGAACAGAGGAACCATGTCCCCGGATACATGAATCTGCGCGTGGTAACCGGCAGCCTCCAGCTCGCGGCTTCGCTCGACTAAAGCAGTCGCTATCTCGGTGGATTTTTCGATCGCCTTTGCATAAAGAGGAGCCGCTACTTGCTTCAATTCCTGGTCGAGCGGGTCGAGCAACACGACTCCGTAGTCCCGAAACAGCCGCGCCATCAATCGCGCAAACGCATCCGCGAACCCAACTCCTTCAGCGTAGCTCTCTCGAAGATCTCGTTCGAGGGCGGGAGTGAACTCAGAGGGCGCGATCCGAGCAATCAGCTCGTCGATGGTTTGACTGATTGCGGGACAAAGCGAGACGCTGCCGACCGGTTCATCGGCTTTGTGACCGCTCGCCTCATAACGAATCTGCGCGAGGTGTCCTTCGCGATCGACGACCTTGCAGTGGTTGACTTCTTCGTAATCGTGATCTTCGGTCGCTATCCAGAAGACCGGCGCCGCTTCCACTCCCTGGTCGCGAAGACACGCGGCGAGCTTGATTACGGTGAGCGCTTTGTGAATCGTGTACAGCGGTCCAGTGAAGAGCCCGGCTTGCTGACCGGTCACTATCGCCACCGAACCCGGTCGACGAAGCATTTCAATGTGCGTGAACGTTAGCTCCGAAGAACCTGCTTTCCTGTTGATTCGCTCGAGGGCGTCGGGCACCCGCTTGCGATCAAACTCCTGAGCTCCAATCCGGCGCGCGTGATTGGCGAGCGGGTCAACCGAGCGTCCGTAGTCGGAATAGAACCGCGCGACTTTTGAATAGTCGTACAAGAAATCATTGAATAGCCGCGTCGTGCGCGGAATCTCCGTGAACCGCAGCGCGTCGGTCATCTCATCGGCAGCAGCTTCGAGGTCTTTACAATCGGCAGTCATAGTTCTGAGTCGTGATGCGCGAAGCGTGATGCGTGATCCGTGACCGACACAATTGCCAGCAGCGATCTTTTCACGGGTCACGCATCACGTTTCACTCATCACGTTTCACTCATTCAACCTCCGGGAACAATCCGGTCTTGCGAATTACCGCTTTAATCTTTTCTTTATCTGAGTCGCTGACCGGATTCAGCGGTGCGCGCGGAAGTCCGCCCGCATAACCCAGCGTCTCCATCGCGAACTTCAAAGCGGGCACACCCAAACCCGCAGTAACTATGTGCGAAAGCGGCGCGAGTCGATTCTGTAATTCGCGAGCTTTCGTGTGGTCGCCAACCTTCACGGCTTCATACAAATCGACGCAGACTCGCGGCGCCGCGCAAGCAACGGCAAGGACCGCCCCGGTCGCCCCCATCATAAGCGACGGATAGAGAATGCCTCCGTTGCCTACCATCACTGCGAATCCTTCGGGCGCGCGCCGCATAGTCTCCGAAATCGCTCCCATGTTTCCCGAGCTGTCTTTCACGCCGGCGATGTTCTGGTGCGATGCGAGCGCAGCGATGGTTGCGGATTCGATAACGACGCAGGTGTTTTGTGGAACGTCGTAAATCAAAACAGGAACTGGTGAATGATCGGCGACTTCAGTGAAGTGCCTGGCTAGCGCTTCCTGAGTCATTGAAGATTTGTAGAAGTATGGCGTGATGACCAGCACGGCATCGGCGCCACAATCGGCGGCTGCACGCGAAGCTTCAACCGCGGCCCGCGTCGAAAGCTCATTCACTCCGGCGACGATCGTCCGGCCGGCTTTGGCGGCGCGCTTGATCGTTTCGATAACTCGGCGACGCTCGTCCATCGTGAGATGTACGGCTTCGCCGTTCGAACCGAGCGCAACATATCCCGCGAGCCCGGTTTCATTGTAATGAGTGATGTTCGAAGAAAGCGCGTCGTAATTGACTTCAGCGCTCACATTAAATGGAGTGGTAACCGGCGGGAATATTCCGTTGAGGCCTATATTCGACATCGGGTAGACACCGTCTTACGTTCTGGTTCGATCCTCTGTTTCAATCGATTGCAAAGTTAAAGTTGTGATTATAGGTGCCGCTAACACCTCGCGCAATGTTTGCATCTTCGCCCATCTCTGCGTCTTGGCGCGTCTTTGCGTCTTGGCGCGAAACGGGCGTTCCAGAAGGACGCCTACAGTTCGCGCGAAGACGCAAAGCTCCGCCAAGACGCAGAGTACTCCCGTCGTGACTTTACCCAGGCGTTTGGGTTATCAATACCCCGTGAGGTTGATCTTCATGGGCACACCTGAATTTGCAGTCGTTCAGCTCGCGCGACTGCTGCAAGACGGGCACGAGATCGCGGCCGTTTTCACTCAACCGGACAAACCGGCTGGCCGCGGCAAGCTTCTTCACGAGCCTCCTGTAAAAACACTTGCTCTCGAACACGACATAGAGGTTCATCAGCCAGCGAGAATCAAAGCGAATGAAGCCGTGCGCGAGACTTTTGAGAGCCTAACTCCCGATGCGTGTGTGGTCGCGGCTTATGGAAAGATTTTGCCCGAATGGCTGCTCGCGATTCCTCGTCTTGGTTGCATAAACGTTCACGCGTCGCTGCTGCCGAAGTATCGAGGCGCCGCGCCCATCAACTGGGCAATCGCGAACGGCGAGATTGAAACTGGTGTGACGATCATGCAAATGGACGCGGGAATGGACACTGGCCCAATGCTTTCGAAGCGCTCGATTACAATCGGCGACGACGAGACCGCGCCGGAGCTTTCAGCGCGGCTCGCCGAGTTGGGTGCGGACCTGTTATCCGAAACCCTTCCTCTTATCGAACGAGGCGAAGCTCAACCGATTACTCAAAACGACGATGAAGCAACGTATGCTCCGATGCTCAAGCGCGAAGACGGATTAATAGACTGGCGAATGAGCGCTCGCGAAATAGCGAATCGAGTTCGTGCATTTCAACCGTGGCCGGGCAGCTACACGAGCTTTCGGGAAAGCAAGCTTACCATCTGGCGCGGTCGCGAGGCGGTTGATTCAGAATCTTTCACTGCTGTTGCTGCGGGCACGATTATGAGCATTGATGAAGCTGCGGTGACTATCGCGAGCAGTGGCTCAAGCGGGCTGCGCATTGAAGAAGTTCAAGTGGAAGGCAAACGTCGAATGTCGGCTCGTGAGTTCGTCAACGGCGCACGGTTGAAGGTCGGAGATCGAATTAACCCGCATTAGTCTGTTGCACGCCAGAACTAAATCCTTCGCCGTGAGTGTGGCTAACCTGGTTGAGATGTGGAATCACAGTGAGAAATATTGCTTGACATCTTACTGGCAGAGTATTATAAAGCACATTCACTTCATTGCTTGCTTGCATTTCTTCGAGCACCTGAATTCCTTCGGAACCCAAGAGGAGAACATTATGCCTGGCTGGTGGATCCATACAGCGGTCGCACGCAACGCAATAAAGGAGTTGGCCAACAATCCGGGGCTGTTCCCCCCTAGCACCCCCGGGCCTAGCGCGACGGATCTCTACAACGTCTGCTACGACCATCCAGCCTACGCTGCGGTGGGCGCGATCGGCCCGGACTTGTTCTTTCTCCTGCCGGACTTCAAGCCGTCGGCGGGCTCGCTGCTGTTCGGCGCGGCGCACGCGGTCAAGACGGCCTACGACCTGATCGATCCAATCGTCGCCAACTACACCGATCAGATTGCCCCTATTGAACAGAACCAAGCGGCCATACTCAATGCCGCCACCGGCGGTCTAGCGCAGAGTATCGCGCAAGCGGCTTCCCTGGCATCGTCGGTGATCACCGATCAAATGAAGATGATCGCCGCCAGCCAGTACGACATCTGGGGCATTCTCGGCAGCGGTGTTCCGCGCGGCTACGACGAACAAGTCTTCTATTGGAGCGACATGCTGCACTATCGCAAGACTTATGAGTACGCGCGCCAACTTTGGAAGAGGGCAGACGATCTCAAGGACAATCGTTTTAAGGCATACGCAATCGGCTGGATGACTCACTGTGCCGCCGACGTCACCGGGCACGCGATGGTGAACGAGAAATGCGGTGGCCCCTATCGCCTACACTGGCAGCGCCACCACTGTTGCGAGAACCACTTCGACGGGAGCGTATACGAAACCCAATACCGCGGGGGCGACTACTATCAGGATGTGGCCCGCTCGGCGATGCATCTCTGGCTGTCATTCGATCCCGACAAAGGCCGCAACTTCCTTGTCACTCCCGATGACCGTCCTCCATACGACCTGGGCCACGACGCCGCTGCCTTCGTGAACCGTCGGAAGACGTGGGACGTCGACTCGGAAATGCCAGATGACCTGGCGCAATTTATCGTCGACACGCTAGCGGACGTCTATCCCGATATTCTTCCCGTTTCCAATTCTGGTCAGTGGGCCAGCCACCCGACAATCCTCAACGCGCTGAACGTCGGTAACACCACCGGCTATCCAACGAAGGACGATGTCAAAGTGTGCTATTGGTGGCTTTACAAGTATGTGAAAATGACCACCACCGATTACTATCGTTTCCAGCGGCCTGACCCGCCGCCAGTATTCTCCTTCGCTCCGTTCCCGAAGCCGCCCAACCCGCCGGCGTCGCCGTCTCCGGCTGGCGGGCCCTCAAACACGCTCCCCCATTTTCTGGATCTGGCTTTCCATATCCTGGAGTGGCTGGCCTACTGCGTGGAGGTGATCGAGTGGTTCTATGCCAACGAGCTCAGCCTCTTCACTAGCCTGGGCACCTTTTTGGTGCGCGAGGTAATCTATGAGTTCGTACAGATCCCGCTATACAATCTCGAGATGTCTTTTCATTACTATTTGTCGCTGATTGGATTCGTTTACCCCCTCAACCAGGAGATCGCGCCGCCGCTCACCACGCTCGGCGTCGGCTTCACCGACGTGTGGAACGAAGTGGAAGCCGCGCTTGCATCCCTCACTGGAGGATTGGGGGCGCCGCCAACAGGCGCCGAGCCGTCGGGGTCTGATCGTAGCACGCCGCCAGTAGACGCGGTCACGGACCCTCCTTCAGCGGTTTCGCAACTCGTCCAACTCCTCGGCGTCGTACTCGGCCCGCCCTGCCACGAATTCGAGACGGAAAGCGAGAACGCGAGCGAGTTCACCCGGCCCTATCTCTACCCCGAGCGCGACCAGCAGCAGGATCCGATCGGTGCCGAGAGCCCGCTGGTCGTGGCCAGCCCGTACGTGGCCGGGCAGGATGCCAACGCGCTCATGGGCAACACACTCGGAGATTCAGGGGTGCGCAGCGGCCTCGAGAACGCTACAAGTGAAGCCGACACCCGAAACATCGTCGCTACGAGAATGGGCCCCAATCTTAGATTCAAAGACAAGCTGCACCTGGGCGATCCGGTCGATTATTCCACCTACGTGATCGGTCAACTCACACGGGACAACCCTGGAGCAATCGCCAACTTCAATCTCGATGCCGACCGCGGCTACGGATATCTATGCTGGGACTGGGTGCGCTCCCATGATTATCAAGGGCATCCCAAGCATAGCGACGGCACGGCGGTGTTCACCGGCGCCGATCAGCGGGTCTATAATGCGCCGCTAGCGCCTGGATACGGTTGGTGCGCGGAGGATCTCCAGCCGGTGAGCTTCCTGCAGCCGCCGGTGCCGCATATGCACTTCCCGCAGTTCAGCAACAACCCGCTGGTCCAGATCCGCTACATCGATAAGGAGCCAAAATAATGACGCTGCCCAAAAAGCCACTATCGGCGAGCAAGTACATCAAACAACAGCTTGCCAAAGAGCAGCCGCCTCCCGACAAACTCTTCAAACGCGCGGACAGCGATGCCACGCAGATCGAGAAGGAACGCTTCAAGGCCCTGAAGCGGTCCATCCGGGCGAACGGCCCGCCGAAGCCAAATGAAAGCCTCGGCTCCTTGCCGGAAAACCTCGGCCCCTTCCAACCTTATCTTTTGATCCGCAGTCTTCCCGGTGATCATGGCGCGCGGCCGATTCCGCTCCCGCATCTCGACTTCGAGTTCTTTACGCAAGTCCCTGACATCTGGTTTGCCCAGGGCGATCCGTCGGTGACGCCGGCCATTCCCCCACCGCCGCAGCCGTCGATCGACAGAATCGAATTGCCGGCACATTCGGGAACGATGATTCCGTATACCATCTATGCCCACGTCTGGAACCTGGGTAGGGCGCCCATCGGCGCCGCCAAGGTGGAGTTCTTCGCGTGGGTTGCTACTCCGAACGTGGATCACATCGTCATCCCACCGCTTCCTCCCAATGAAGCGCAGCTCATCGGAATAGCCCGGGTTGATCTTCCGCCGCGCACGTCACCCAATTGCCATCAACTCGTGAAATGCCCCAACGCGTTGGTGGTCCCGCCGCAGGATCACCAAGCCGGATTCGCAACCCGGCTCGCGGTGGTAGCGCAGATTTCAGGGTTGGGCGATCCGGTAACGTCGCAATTCGGATTTTTCGATGATCGCCACGTAGCCCGACGCGACATCTTCTATCACACGCACTAGGAGCTGTCCGGCGTGAATGTTTAGCCGTGGAGTCTACCGCTGGCCGGCGCTTAATTCGGCTTCTGGAACAGTCGGTAACCGGACAAACAAACCTCAATCTATAGCGCCGCGAAAAACTGATCTTACTGGACACATCGTTGACAATCCGCTGAACCCTTCTCTCTTTGAACACAGCCATCACGCAGCTGCCGGAGTTCGCACGCCCGTTTGTGACAGCTCTCTCACTTCGACGACACAGCAATCGGGTTCAATCTTCTTTACGTGATTGCTAACATCGTGACGTGAGCGGTTCACTAACCACAAAGCGATCGATGCCTGCGATTGTGGGGCCGACAGCTTCGGGCAAAAGCGAGCTTGGCATCGAGCTTGCCCTTGCGATCGACGGTGAAATCGTCAACCTCGATTCTGTTCAGGTCTATCGGCGACTCTACGTCGCCACTGCCAAAGTGCCGTTGCGCGATCGTCGCGGAGTTCCTCATCACCTAATCGACATTGTCGAACCGACTGAAAACTTTACTGCCGGCGATTGGGCTCGGCTTGCTGCGGAAACTATCCGCGGGATCGAATCACGCTCGCGCGTCGCGATACTGGTTGGTGGAACCGGATTCTATCTGCGCGCGTTAGTGAGCCCATTGTTCGAAGGCCCAAAGACCGATTTGAAGCTTCGCGAGCGCCTCGTCTCGTTGCGAGATAGCCATGGTGCGGAACATTTGCATCGCATGCTTTCGCGTGTGGATCGACAGGCCGCGAGCACAATAAGCCCGCGCGATTGGTCTCGCACTATGCGAGCGCTTGAATTTCGTTTTCAAACCGGACGCCGAATCTCAGAGTCGCAGCCGGAGATGCCCGCCGCACCAGAGCTCGCTTCGCGCGTCCGAGTGATTGCGCTTGATCCTCCGAGAGAGCAGCTTTACGAACGCATCAACAACCGCGCTGAAGAGATGTTCGCGCGAGGCCTTGTCGAAGAAGTCGAATCGCTCATCGCATCCGGGGTTCCGCAAACGGCCAAGGCTTTTCAAGCTCACGGGTATCGCAGAGTCGTTGAGTATCTTCAAGGCAAGCGAACTCGCGAAGACGCTTTGGATCAGATGAAGCTCGACACGAGGCACTATGCGAAACGACAGCTCAGTTGGTGGAGAAGCTGGCCCGGCGTGAGGTGGATCGAGCGGTTTGGCTACGAAGCAGAGGCGCTTGAAGAAGCACAGCGAGTGTTGAGAGAGAATCAGTAGCCGGCTTATCGAAGCGGCCACGTTTCTGCCTTTGTCGCGCGAGATCTTTCGCTGTCCGGCAGCAGATGTTCAATCACCTGATCGAGACCGAACCTTTCAAACACAGAGCGATCACGAGCAAGCAGGGCGCGCAGGTCTTCGACCACGTATCCGCGAAACTTATCGCCGTATTCGGTTGATCTCGAGACTCCGGCAATCGCCAAATCCAGAGCCTCGGTCAATCCAACGACGAAGTCTTCGGCGGTGGCTTTTCCAATAAAAACGAGTTCGCCGTCGAGATACTCGAACTCGTTTCTGAACGGATCGAGGAACGGATACTGATCGGCGATCTCGAGCTGGCCCGCACGCAAGGCCAGCGAAAAACTGTCGTGATGGTCCACAGCTTGAGCGGCCCCTTCGATCGTTCGAGCTATTTCACCCATCAACCGCTTCAGCTCCCACATCGTCTCATCCGAGTTAACCGAAGCAAGCTCGCTTGAAGGTTGCGCCGACGCAGGCGGTGCGAGCACTGGTTCATAGTCGTCAGAAGCTGGTTCAGAAGTGTCGACTGATTCCAACACGGGCGAAAAAACAGAAACCGGGGCCGACAGCACCCGTTGGCTGGCCCGTATTTCGATTTGATCTTCAGTCGCCGGTTCAATCGAGACCACGTCGCCGGCATCAATCCAAGGTGGAGTCGACGCGATGAAGCCGCGTTCTTCATCCGGCTCATTAAAGTCGTTGGCGGCATCAGTGGGCCGCTTGAAGAACACGCGAAAAGTTCCGCCGGCGTGTTTGCATTCGTCGAGTAATTTGCGAAGCGCGAGATTGATCGTTGGGTCCGTAGAACCGGGTCGATCATCGGAAGCTCCCGTTGACTCAATCAATCGGCACTGGCCGCCGTTAATATGCAGAAGCGCGCGCAAGCCATCGTCGGCGTCGACTTCGATGAACCATTCACGATCGACTTCGTTCGCAAGCTTCGCAATCATGTTCTCAAGATTACCAAACTCAATTTTCAAACGGTCATAAAGCGATTCAGCATTGATCCTATCGGCAAGGATGCGCGCGATTTCCAGCGAGTACTCGTGAATAGATATGGCGCCTCGTTCAAGCCTCGCTCGAGCTGCGAGTTGCGAAACGCTCCCGCGTTTGAGTTCGTCTTTATGCGGCTCCTTTCGCTTTTCGGCTACAGCGGCAACGTTTCCGCTCAACATTACGATGAAGCCGTCGACCTCTTTAAGCAGCACTTCTACTGCGCCGGAGAAACCTCCCTCGCGTAAGTCAGCGACAAGCGCATCGATCAGCACGTAGCTGGTAGCGAGCCTTTCGTGAATGACTTTTCCGCGAGGTATGAACATAAAAACAAGTCAGAAGTTCGGAGTCCGAAGTCCGAAGTCGGGAATCATCAGTTACCGGAACAACGAACCAATAAGCCAGATTTGCGCGCCTTACTTCCTGATCGGAGATTTGAATTTGCCTTTCTTGATTTGATCGATGAGCCGTTGAGCTTGATTGCGAGCGATCAATGGCTGAATATCATCGCCCGCGATTTCTTTAAGCGCGGCCAGCAAGCGTTCGGGCTCCGTTATTCGCTCGAGCTTCAAGTCGTTCTCGAGAAGATCGAGCTGCTTGGGCAGATCGAGCGGTTGATACCGCTCGGCATTCTCGATGTCGAACAACGACATCTCTTGCGTGGCGATGCCCCGAAAAATATCTTCCAGCTCCTTGATCTCGGGAACCTTTGTGTAGTTGAACCGTGTTTCGCGTTTGCGCGAGCCTTGCCTCTCGACGAGAGTAACCCATCCAAGATGCGAGAAATCTTTTTCAGCCTGATAGTCGTCTCTCGATCCGAGAAAGTCGGTGACCTTGAACAGTGTTCTGATTCGTGACGCCGTTGCCGGAAGGAGCTTGATCTTCGAGTCAAGCACTTCGTCTGACTCGCCGCGCGTGAAACGAAGCTCACCGACTCCGTTTGAATCGATGTCGATTTCGATTATTCGAACGTAGAAGCGCGGGTTCTCGAATTTGTAGCTGAAACTTGCCTCGCCGGTTTCGGAGTCGCCGTCGACGCTTTGAAGCTTCTGCCTGGCGACTACAGTCCCGCCCGCCAGTGCGGTCATTACGATCAGCGAAAGCAGACGATCTGGTCTCATAACGAACAGGCAAACAGGGATGAGCACAATAGACGAGATAATTAAAATCCTATCCCGTCTATCCTGTCCATCCCTGTTGTTGAGTCTCTAATCGAATTTGACCGACACGAGCTTGGAAACGCCGAGCTCTTCCATCGTCACGCCGTAGAGGGCGCGAGCCGCTTCCATAGTGCGCTTGTTGTGGGTGATGACCAGGAACTGAGTTTCGCTGCTCATCTCAATCACCTTGTCCGCAAAGCGTCCAACGTTCACTTCATCAAGCGGCGCATCGACTTCATCGAGGATGCAGAAGGGCGAAGGCCGATATTGAAAGATGGCAAGCACCAGCGCGAGCGCGGCCATCGCTTTTTCGCCGCCCGACAGCAACAACACATTCTGAAGCCGCTTGCCCGGCGGTTGCGCAATCAAGTCGATGCCGGACTCGAGAACATCGTCTTCGTCGATCAGCGTCATCTCTCCGCGCCCGCCGCCAAACAGCTCAACGAACATGCGCTGGAAATTTTCGTTGATGTGAACGAAGGCATGGCGGAAACGCTCTCGAGAACGACGCTTGATCTCGGCAAGCGCCTCTTCGGTCATCTTAATCGAGTCGAGTATGTCCCGGCGCTGTTCGGTCAGGAAGCGGAAACGTTGATCCGATTCTTCAAGCTCCTCAAGGGCCATCATGTTGACCGGCCCCATTTCATCTATCTTGACACGAAGCTCATCATAGCGCGCTCGCGAGGAGTCAGCATCGGTGGCCGGTGATCGGTGGCCGGTGGCCGGCTCGTTGACGACATTCAACTCGTCGCTTTCGGACGCTTCAGCTTCGTTCGTGCTTTGTTCCTCGGATTCTGCCGGCAACCGGCCACCTGACACTGAAGGCCGCTCCATCGTGAGCTCGACGCTGGTGACAACATCTTCGAGAGACATTGCCAGTTCGGCAAAACAGGTCTTGGTCAGGTGTGCTGCTTCCGATTCGATTCTTGCGCGCTCGACTTCAATATGACCTCGACGATCGTGCGCCGCTGCCGATGCCTGCCTCAGTTCACCGAGAGTCTTCTCCAGGTCGTCGGTTCGCATTCGTGAGAAGGTGAGTTCTTCACTGGCGACGGCGATCGTCGCAACAAGTGAAGCTTGATCGCGCTCGAGCCGGGCGGACGCGCCGACGCTTTCTTCGAGCGAGGTCGTGAGCGCTTCGATTCGACCGTGACTGTCGTAAAGCTCGAGCCGGTTTCGGTTGATTCTCGATCTCAACTCCTCTACTTCACTTTCGGCGCGGCGCAATTCGGCGCGCGCGGCGTTGAGTCGCTCCGCCAACGCCGCAGCGGAGGCGCGGACACTCGACGCTTGTTGCGAGAGGTCTTCGACACGCGCCCGCATTTCCGCGAACTCAGAACCGGCGTGTTCGAGTGACTGCTGCACCGCTTCGCGTGACGCTTCAGCCGATGCCAGCTCGCCGGTGAGCTGTTCAATCCGGCTTTCAAGTTCGCGACGTTCGACAGAGTTCTGTTCCAGCTCCGATTGAACAACTCTAACGTGGCTTTCCGCGCGCTCGAGATCGCGAGCGAGACCTTCGAGGTGCGAGTTGCGCGCGGCCGCCGCCTTTTCATGCTCGCGAAGTTGTTGATCGAGAGCCGCGGCTTCAGCTTCAACAAGCCGCAGCCGCTGCTGAGCTTCGTCGTTATCTTTCAGAATCCGATTCTCATCTTCAGCAACGGAATTGGATTGCTCTCGAAGCTCTTTGATCTCGCGTTTCAATCCGAGCAGCGAAGTTCCCTGCTGACCGGCTTGCGCGCCGGTGACGATCAACCGCCCGCCAGCGACTTGCTCGCCGGCAAGAGTCACATAGATTACCGCTGGATTCTCGATTGAAAGCTGGAGGGCCGCTTCGATGTCCGGCGATACTGCAGCCGCACACTTTTCGGAGAATGCGCGCTCGACAACTGCTTTGATCTGAGGTTTGATTCCAAGGAGATCGATCGCCCGCAACACGTCCAGTTGAAACCGCGAAGCATGCGAAACGTCGTCTTCATCAAATCGCCGGGCTGCTTTGCGATCATCGGCATCGGAAACAATCTCCACGTGAGAGTCGGAAATCACCGGGCTGTCGTCGCCATGCAGGTGAATCACAATTGCGTCGAGGACCGTCGGATCAGCCGCAGCAAGTTGTCGCTCTTCGGGAATGTACTGCTCCTGAAACGGTGAGACTTCGCGAGCATCGCCGGGTCCCACGAGCCAATCTTCGATTCCGTTATTGCTCGAGTGATCGTCGCGCGTCGCGAACGTCTCTGCATCTTCAGGCGTTCGATTCGAATCGGAATCATCTTCCCCGCCGTGCAGGCCCACGACAAGGAAAGCTCCGCGGCCAAGTCCCTCCTGCTTGATGTACTCGACGCCGGCTAGCGCATCATCAATCGTTGGCACTAACACGCTTTGCAGCTCACGAGCGAAGAGGCTTTCAATTAGTCGCTCATATTGCGGGTCAACCTCGACGAAATCGGCAAGCGTACCGAGCGCGTTTATGCGAGCCGCTTGCTCGCGCGAGAGCACCTGTTGAACCGCATCCGAATAGTAGGCGCGATGCGAGTCGAGATCCTCGAGCGACTTCAATCGATGCGCAGCGGCATCACGCATCGCTCTCACCGAGTCGAGTTGCGACCGAATCGTCGTCGCCTGTTCGCGGAGCGCGATCAAATCAGCGCCGCGCTCGACTATTCTCTCATTCATCTCCGATAGAGTTCGCGCGTCGCCCTCGACCTCGCCTCCTGCGCGCGCAAACTCACTCGAAGCTTCCTCGCGACGCATCGAGGCTCGTTCAAGCTCGGTGCCCAGGCTCGTGCGTTTTAGATCCAATCGCTTGACGGCATCTTCAAGGTTGAGCCCAAGATTTCGAAAGCGCTCGGTTATGGCGATCTCGGTCAGCATCCGCCTGCGAAGCTCATCGATTTCACTCTCGGCGTTACGCAGACGAGCGAGTTCGTCCTGGTAAGTTGCTTCGCGAGCGAGAAGGTCGGCCTGCCTGCTTTCGAGCTCGCTTTCAAGCTCCTGCAGAGCCGTCGCTTGCCGCTGAGTTTCGGCATCCAGCAAGGCGAGACGTTCATCGAGGGCCTGTTGGTCGCGATTCAGTTCTTCGATCCGCGTGGTCAGCTCGCCGATTTGTTGCTCTTCGAACGCGCGGCGATTGCGAGCTCGATCAGCTTCAAGTTCGATAGCAGCCGCTCGTTCGCGCAACGCCGTCAAGTTGTCTTCAGCGGAACGCGCTTGAGCTGACGCCGCTCTATGCTCGGCTTCGAGCTCCAACAGTCGGGCGTCGAGCGAACGCTGCTCAAGTTCTGCTTGTTCAAACTCACTTGCGATTCGCTGCGTGGCTTCGTTCAAGCGGTAATAATCAGCGGTGAAGATGATCTTCAACAACGAACGCATCTCTTCGCGAAGGCGCCGATACCGTCTCGCTTTCTGTGCCTGCCGCTTGAGGCTGTTAAGCTGACGCTCGACTTCGGTAATGATGTCGTTGAGCCTCGAGAGGTTTTGTTTTGCGGATTCGAGTTTGAGCTCGGTCGAGCGCTTGCGCGATTTGAATTTTGTTATTCCGGCAGCTTCTTCGATAAGCGACCGACGATCGAGTGGCTTCGATGAGAGGATTTGCCCAATTCTCCCCTGCTCGATGATCGCGTAGTGCGCGCCACCGAGTCCGGTTCCGGCAAACAAATCCTGTATCTCGCGCAGCAGACACGCGCGCCCGTTCATCAGATAATCGCTGTCACCGGTTCGATAGAGACGCCGCCCAACCGTGACGCGCTCACCCGCCGAAATGGCGATCGTTCTGCGCTTTCGATGATGACGCGTGCGCTTGCGCTCGAGGGAATTCGTTTCGTCGTGTCCGCCCGTTTCAGGAGGACCGTCTTCGTTAGGTTGAAGGTCTGATGTCGATTGCGCGGAGTTTATGCCGGCCCCAGGTTCACTCCGGGGGCCGCTTCCATCTTGAATTCGTTCGCCGGTTTCAGAAGCAGAATTCGAATCAGTTTCTGCGGTCTCAGGCGGAGTCATTTCCTGAACCAGTGACCGCGCCGCATCGGCTGCGTGTTCAGCAGTGGTCAACGCATCTTCATATTCCTGCTCGTCATCTCTTTCCAAGCCTTCGGTCTCGCGGGCGGCGATGTCTTCTATGGCCACGAGCGTGAGCAGCACTTCGGCCATGCCGGTGGGTTTGCGATCGCGCGTGCCATTAAAAATGACGTCTTCCATCTTGCCGCCGCGAAGATTCTTGGCGGATTGTTCACCGAGCACCCAGGAAATAGCTTCGGCAATATTGCTCTTACCGCAACCGTTTGGCCCTACGACTCCGGTTATGCCTTCGCCGAAAACCAGCGAGGTGCGATCGGCAAAGGATTTGAATCCGCTTATCTCGAGTTTTTCGAGTCTGAACATCAACCGCCCCGCGATTCGAACACAGAAACCACTATCGATAGCGCTGTTATAACGACGCTGCACACTATAGTGTAGAGGCCTTTAGCTGTCAAACTTTGTGATTATTTACTGCGGCGTTACGAATCACATGATGAGCGACCCTCAAGTGTCCATTGGACGGCAATGAATGATTCTCCCCCGGTAACCCATGCTACGATTTAAATCTGCTTAGCAGGTTGGTTGCTTGCGTGAAGCAGTGAAAGATTGGTACGCTTGCGAATCATTGTTGATATGAAGTGATGGGTTTTACTTGATGGACGGAGCGTTCGATGAAGATCTGTGAATTCTGTTTGCAGTTTCGCGCTGATGGTGAATGCATGCTCGGACTTAACATCCCGAAAAGCATGGGCTGTCGCGAATTTGATCCCGGTATCGAAAAGTTCTGCGAAGACCCGAAGGACTTCAAAAACCCCGGACAGATAATTGAGATGGCTACTTTCTTCGGAATCAAAGGAACCGAATTAAAGAAGGTCAAACTGATTGCGAAGCGAGAAGAGAAGATTCGGTCCGCAGTTGTAATACCACAAGAAAGCTCTTTGGCTGCAGGCGAGCCATAGCGCAAATCTTACCTGCGACTCACTTCTCCGCGCCGGCCGGTGCGAAATCTGATTTCTGAAGCACGTAGCCAAAAAACAGTTCTCTGGAAATGTTTTGCGCTTCATCAGTCGCGGATCCCTGCGCGCTACATAGCTCGGCAAGCTGCAACAAAATATTCTTTGCGGCGCCTCGCAGAGCCAGCTTTTTGGTGAACAGCTCAACCGCAAGGCCTTCGGCAACATCCTTAGCCTTTCGCGCGCCGGAAGACTTCATTTGTTCACACAGCATCTCGACTTTCGCTCTATCGTAGTTCTCATTGAATGGAACGCCGATCTTTGACGGACCGAGGTGCAGGTGCCGTTCTTTCGGGAGACCCGTTTGTTTCTCGCCGCGCTGGAAGATCTCTTCCATTCTGTCATCAAGAATCGCGCGTCTGTACTTGGTCAGACCGCGGCCCGACCAAAGTATTGAGTACTCGTCGGTGGTTATGGCGGTAATGACGCCTGTGCCGTATCGCACCGATGTTTCTGAGTTTTTATAAACCAGCACATCACCCATTTTTATTTTCATATCAACCTCCGGTTGTGACTTCCATGATTGGCACGCATAACCGCGCTCGATGAATCAACTCTGCGCTTTTGTCAATCGCAACCCAAATTCGATCACATCAGCGATTCTATCGTGTCCCGTTTTCCCCGAGGCGACGGACCGCTCTGCGCGAGAACTCTTTGCTTCACTTTTCTGCGCACGATCTCGATCGTGTCGAGTTATCTCACTGTCAAGGACCTTGGCGCTGAGTTTTCGGATCGCCGCAATATCCATCACTGCGTCGGCGAGCGGGCAATTCCTGTCGGTTGCCTCCAGCCGGTAAGAGCGCAGCACGCCGCGCACGATCGCCGACATTGGAAGCGTCACCCCTGCTCGCTCGGCGCGGGCCTTTATTTGTCTCGAGGCGTCGTTGACGAGTGTGCAAAGCAAGAAACGGTTGACTTCATCGCCGCTCTCTCGACGCTCGGGAGAATTGCGCGGAACGTTAGCCAGCAATGGTTCTGAATGAGACTTCGATATGCGTCCGGCTATGCTTCGATTCACATCGTCGCGCTCCCGCTGCGTCGCAAGCCGCTCCTGACCATCGGGAATCGGCCGCGAATTGGCTTTCTCGCTAGTTAGCTGTGTGACCATAGGTTTTACCGCTCCAAAGTCGGAGTGACGCTGCGTTCAGCCACTCCGATGTGAAATTCACGTTGCAACGAAACTATGAGCGCAGCATTTTTATTCCCAGATAAGTCAGTCTGATATTCGTGATCCTGTAAGGAATGCTGTCGTGGCCTTTCGTAACCAGATCGCCGCTGATCAAGCCTTCTTTCTTCATTACTATGAGATACTCCAGGACTTCGCCTTCTTGTGAGAGTTTCTGCAAGTGACCGTTGTGCACCGGTAGAATTCCCTGGTTCAAATTGGCGTCTATCTCCTGCAAGATCGCCTGAAGCAAATTGTGATCGAGAGCCTTCATTCGTTTTCACTAACCACGTAATCGCTGGAGCGCGGCCACGTCGCGATTAACATTCCGTTTTCTTTCTGCGCCGGCCACGTCCTTGATCGACTTGACGTCGCTTGCGAGCCTGGCAACCTTCAGCCCTTTGATCACATACCAGCCGACGTCGATTTGCCACCACCTGCGCCCGAACCGCGCGGCGTTCGCATCCGAATGATGATTTCTGTGCCAGTTCTCTCCCCAGGCGCCGAATTGAAATGGACCAAGCCACCAGATGTTCCGGCTCGAGTCCACGCCCTCGGGTAGCCCGGGCGTCATATGAAGAAGGCTGTTGACGAACATCTGAAAATGCAACGCGTACACCAAACGAATCGCGCCAATCCAAAAGAACGCCTGCCAGCCAAATGCGAGCCCCGCGAATACGGAAGCGCCGATGATGGGGATTTGAAGGTGTTTCCATACTCTGTATCTCGGCTTGTCTAAATCAGGGCACCAGCGTCGAACTTCCGAACCTGACCACTGATATACCCACCTGATGTGAGCCCACCAGAAGCCACCGTGCCGGGGACTCGAGACGTCTTCAGCAGTATCGGCTTTCGCGTGATGATGTCGATGATTGGCCACCCACGACATCGGTTCGCCGGATGCGTTGCAGATTGTGAAAAAAATGAGAAGATTTTCGACCATCCGATTCAGCCGCAACGACCGATGAGCCAGACTCCGGTGATAACAAACGGATGTTCCGATTCCTCCTATTGAGGTGACCGCAAGAGCGACAAGCAGCAATCGCCAATTCGGAAGCGGAAACAGGACGAGTCCGGTTATCGCAAGCAAGTGAACGCAAACAATATAAAATAGAACTGGGCCGTTTCCTTTCGAAAACTTCCACCACGGCAGAGTCCACGGTTGGGCTTCGGTTAGTTGTTTTGAACTCACGATCGGCTCCTGTCTTCAAGTGTCAGTTATGTCCTTGACAAACGAATCCACGAAACTCACCCTGCGTTTGCCCCGACTCTAGTGCAAGCAGTCGCTGTTGTAATGCGGCATACGAAACCACACGCCAACAATTCCGCGCAGCGTGGTGTTGTAACTTAGGATGGAGACGTTGAGCAGCGCCGGCACTCGAAACTCCACAAGTGGCATTTCGTGGAGTCATCCCGGCTACCACTTAGACCGGATGGCTTTCTACGTCATTGCAGATGACTTAAGAGTATACGTCCCAGCAGCTTTGGTCAAGCCACCGCATTGACTCATCTAAAAAGTGCCTGAAAGGGATTCGTTGCCTCATTAAAGAAAAGTGCCCGAAATGAGCTGGCAAGAAGTAGCCTCCTGGAGAGAATTCTCAACGGGAGGCAGCTCA